>JAAUXX010027687.1_pt1 | contig 55395 bp, 61 predicted proteins | sample 7278111 | NCBI WGS metagenome assembly JAAUXX01 (sample SAMN14350116, study PRJNA611818) | marine sediment metagenome | isolation source: surface marine sediment (1.8m) | place: French Polynesia: Moorea | collected 2018-08
AGACAGAGGAACTGAAAGAAATTATGGACAACCAGGATCTGGACTTCCTATAAGTGCTGCCCCCAGAAACCGGCACTGCCGACTATTTAGCGGCAATCTCAGTGCTCGGGCAGCTCAATATGGCCAAAAAGCTCGTCCAATTCAAGTTTTGAGTGTCGATTAAAGGCTTCACTGACGAGTTCCTTCGTCAAGTGGGGGGCGAACTGTTCAATGAATTCGAACATAAACCCACGCAAAAATGTTCCGCGCCTGAAGCCAATCTTGGTGGTGCTGGCACCGAACAAGTGACTGGCGTCAAGGGCGACCAGATCGGCATCTTCCGTCGGACTGTAAGCCATTCTGGCGACGATGCCAATGCCGAGGCCCAGGCGGACATAGGTCTTGATCACGTCGGCATCAGCGGCGGTAAACACGACTTTCGGCGCTAGCCCTCTCTCCATGAAGGCCTCGTCCAGCTTCGAACGCCCAGTAAAACCGAACACATAGGTCACGATGGGATGCTTGGCCACGTCCTCCAGCGTCAGATTCGATAGCTGACACAGCGGGTGCCCCTTGGGCACAAGAACGCAGCGGTTCCAGCGATAGCAGGGCAACATAATGAGATCGCTGAACAGCTCTAAAGCTTCGGTGGCAATGGCGAAATCGACACTCCCATCGGCGGCCATCTCAGAGATCTGCATAGGTGTTCCCTGGTGCATGTGCAGGGCAACATCGGGATACTTTTTGATAAAGTCGCCAATAATACGGGGCAGCGCGTAACGGGCCTGGGTGTGTGTCGTGGCGATCGAGAGGCTGCCCTTTTTCTCATTGCTGAATTCCTGAGCAACCTGTTTGATGCTCTCCACCTTGCGCAGAATCTCTCCCGCGGTGCGCAAAATGGCCTCGCCGGCGGGGGTAATGCGCGTAAGATGTTTGCCGCTGCGGGAAAAGATCTCGACGCCGAGTTCATCTTCCAGCAAACGAATTTGCTTGCTAATACCTGGTTGCGACGTGTATAAGCTTTGCGCGGTCGCTGACACATTCAACTCGTGGTGTGCCACCTCCCAGATATAACGCAATTGCTGCAGTTTCATATGCCCTCCAAGTGGCAGTTCTTACAGAAGAGCCGAATACTGATTATCATGATCCGGTTTGGTTTTTTCATTATAAAAATATAATCAAATATTCTTTTCAAGAATAGTTATAGATCGCTATATTTGCCAGTCGTTTTTGCCTTTTCAGGCCAACTTTCTCAAAAAAACAGACTTTCCATGGATTTTGCGTTTTACATCCTCGCCGGAGCCGGTGTCGGGCTGGCCGTTGGTCTCACCGGCGTCGGCGGCGGCTCCCTGATGACACCGCTGCTGATTCTTTCTGGGGTGCCGGAAAAAATCGCCATTGGCACAGATTTACTCTATGCGGCAATAACCAAAACAGGCGCCATGGCCTCCCACAAGCGCCAGGGCACAGTGCGCTGGCGCATCGTGTTATGGCTCGCCGCCGGCAGCATCCCGGCGTCAATTGCGACCAGTTACGCGCTCAAGCGCTGGATGCCCGCAGACGCCGACTATGGCGCGCTGCTCAGCCGCGCCCTCGGCCTGATGCTGATTGTCACCGCCCTGGTGGTCTTCTTCCGCAAACGCATCCAGGGCGAGGCAGCTGGACAGGATGTCAGCGTTTACCGGATTCACCGGCATGCACTTGCCGTCACTTTTGTGGCCGGGATATTCCTCGGCGCCTTTGTCACACTGTCCTCAGTGGGCGCGGGAGCGTTTTGCGCCGCGCTGCTAATGTGGCTTTACCCGCGACTTCCCGCCCTTCATATTGTCGGTACAGATATCGCCCATGCAGTTCCACTGACGCTGGTCGCCGGACTGGGCCACCTCTGGAACGACAACATAGATTTCATATTGTTGGCCGGCCTTTTGGTGGGGTCGCTGCCCGCCGTGCACTTCGGAGCCAAAGCCGCGGCACGTGTTCCCAACACCATTCTGCAGCCGGTACTCGCCAGCCTGTTGCTGGTGATCGGTATCAAGTTTGCATTTTTCAACGCCGGGCACTGACCCGCCAAACCTCCACCATTCTTACTGCATATCCCGTGTTCAGCCCGCGCGTTGTAGGTCGTCGCCCGGTGATTTCACCAGCGCCGTGGATGCCCCGAGCATGGGTATGAGGAATACCGGCACCCTCGCCAGTTGAAGGACTTTCGCGGACACTGAACCGAGTATGCGGTCATCGATGGTGTTGGCGCCGTGACTACCGATAACAATCAAATCCACCTGCAGTCGCTCAGCTTCGAATAAAATGGTCGGCGCGGCCTTTCCCGGCAATATCACAATATCGACAATACGGCGGAGCAAATCTTCTTCCAGCAAAAGATCGGAGGCGATGATTTCGAACAGCTCGTCGCGCACGGATTCTATGATGCCTTTGATGTTGTGCGTGCTTAGCACCTCCCGTTTCACGGCGTCAGAGCAATAACTTTTGACCACGGCATTGGTAAATTCAGACAGCGGCGGAACCGCGTGGACGAGACTTATGCTGGCATCGAAGTGGCGCGCAATTGACTCGACGTGGGTCAGCGCGAATGGCGTGTAGGGTCCCAGGTCGGCGGCAAACAGAATTTTTTTGATCATTCAACACCCTGCTGAAATTACTGAGGATGAACTGCAGATTGCATCATGGAAGCGCTTATTGCCACGCCACCTCTTTAAGCCTAGCAGGCGCGCTGGAGCAAAACGCAATGGCAACTAGATGGATTATGTCTAGATGGCGCTATTTTTATAGTCTGGGCAGAGCGGCTTCAAATTTTTGGCGCGTTAGCGACGCCATGTGGCACGTGCCCCGCCGTTGCCACGTGACCCTGCGCAGATTCGCAGTGAAACTTCTGGTCATCGAAAAACACGTCAGCACCATAGGCACGCAGAAATTCGCCCTTATCCAGACCTCCGAGGAATAACGATTCGTCGATCCTAACGTCCCATGCACGCAGTGTCCGAATCACACGCTCATGGGCGGGTGCCGAGCGCGCCGTCACCAGTGCGGTGCGAATGGGGCAATGGCCACCGACGAATTCCGCCTGTAAGCTCTGCAACGCGGCCAGGAAAGACTTGAACGGACCACCGCTCAAGGGCGTTTTTGCAGATGCGGTTTCACTCTTGGCAAAGGCATCAAGCCCCTCGGATTTGAACACCTTTTCGGCCTCATCGGAAAAAATCACCGCATCGCCGTCAAAAGCAAACCGCAATTCGTCGCGATTACTGTTTTCTTTGCAAGAAGGCAATAGGGTGGCCGCGGCGACCCCGTGTTCGAGAGCGCGCCGCACATCGTGAACGTCCATCGACAAGAACAAATGCGCATTAAACGGGTTGATATACCGGTAAGGACTTTCACCCCCGGTAAAGGCCGCGCGCGTAATATTGAGTTCGTAGTGGTTAATGGAGTTGAAAACGCGCAGCCCGGTATCCGCGCTATTGCGAGACAACAAAATGACTTCCACGCGCGGTTCACCTTCCAGTTGCGTGTTTATCCTCAGCAGCTTTTCAACCATGGGGAAGGCTTCACCCGGTTTGAGAACAACGTCTTCATGGTCAATTTGATATTGCGAGTAGGCTGACAAGCCTTCCTCTTCAAAAACCCGGTGGCTGTCGTCCAGGTTAAACAGGGCTCGCGAGGATAGCGCGACAACGAGTTTGTTTCCGAATTCCGCTGTCATTGCGTGAGCGTCATTCCCTACGGCGTAGACGTAAAATTTTCTTTGAAGGGAAAGAGCCCGTAAATACCTCCTGTGTGAACAAAAACGATATCCGCATGGTGTTGGTAGCGCCCCAGTTTCAATTCCTGCAGCATGCCATAAAACGCCTTACCGGTGTAGACGGGATCCAACACCACCCCCTCCATCGCGGCGACCCAGCGGATGGCGTCAAACAGTTGCGGATATCCGATCGCATAGCCCGGTCCAATGTACTGGTCGTTGGTGCTGATGTTGATTTCACTGGCGATAGACGGCCTCGAAGACAAAAATTGTGATTGCCACTGGGCGACATCCATGCGTATTTTGTTCTCGAAATAGGCACTTGAATCACACACGGCGATACCCAGGATCTGCCGACGCCCGCCGATGAGTTCAAATCCCAGGGTCAGGCCCCCCTGGGTTCCACCGGAGCCGGTAGCGCACACGATGAGTTCGGGATCAATACCAAGGCGGGCAAAGTCCTGCTCGAGTTCCTGCGCCGCGCTGATATAGCCCCACAGCCCCAGGCTATTGCTACCTCCCGTTGGGATGGCATAGCAGCGGCGCCCATCACGGGCGTAGGACTCGCTGAGCGCCTTAAATTCCTGCTCGAGTCTTGCGAGGTAGTGCTGGCGGGAGTAAACCGAGACCTTTGCGCCGCACAGCACATCGAGCATGAGATTGCCTTCCAAACCATCACCACAGATCTCATCGGGTCGATGGGCACGCCCCGATATCAGCGACTCGGGCCCACGCAACAGCAGGTGGCACTGCATCCCCAGTCGCGCCGCTACCGCTGCCGTCGCCCGGCAGTGATTAGACTGCAGTCCGCCACAGGTGAGCAAGGTATCGCAGGCCTTGGTCTTGGCATCCGCGATTAGATACTCGAGTTTGCGAATCTTGTTTCCCGACAGCACGCAACCGCTCTGGTCGTCACATTTCACCCATATGCGCGGTCCACCCAGGGCCTCGGAGATGCGATCGAGAGGCCTGATTTCGGTAGGCAGGTTGGCGAGTGATAGTTTTTCGGGGAACGGCGGCAACATCTACGCAACGTTACCGCTTTGAGCTGGCGAGGTAAAGCCCTATTTCACGCCATTCACCCGGCGAGTATCTATGCCGGTTAGCAGGCTGTTATTTCAGCGCCAATTAAATTGACTTGAGGGTGCCCTTTGGCAGCACGGCGTGAACGGCAATCTTTTGAAACTTTAACTCAACATTATCACTGGCCTTAAGCGTGATATAAGTATCATCAACGTCGACAACCTTTCCCAGCATACCGCTGTTAAGCACAACTTCGTCGCCTTTTGAAAGCGATTCGCACAGTTGCTGGTGCTCTTTTTGACGTTTGCGCTGCGGACGGATAATCATAAAGTACATGAATACGAATAATCCGCCCAACAACACGAAATTTAAAAAACCGGCACCCTGTGGCGCCGCAGCTACATCTGTTTGAGCCGCAGCGTCAGCGATAAAGAAATCCATAAAATCCCCCGTGACTATCTCTAAATTTGACCAGTGACAATAAACAAGGCTCCACCCGTACGGCGGATTTGTAAAGGTAGCGACGCCTTAAAACTGTACTGCTCAAAAAACAAACAGACAAGACGCCCCTCTACCGAAGGGCGGTAACTCTACAAGACTTGCCTGGGGGACGCAACGAACGAAGCCGGGAAACACGTGATCGACCCAGCGACGCGAGGTTGGCATTTAACCCGCGGCGATTGTATTGCTCGACAGGCATCCGAGTTTCCTCAGAGCCTGAGGCAAAAAAACCGCTAAAGCGTGCTAAACATAGTCGCGGAAATGCTTTCTGAACGTACTCGGCGACAGCCCGGTCCAGCGCTTGAAAGCATTGGTGAAGCTCGTGCGATCGGAAAAGTCAAGCGCCGCAGAAATATTGTCGATGCTCATATGCTGACGAATCAGATAATCGATCGAATAATGAAATCTGACCTGGTCTCTCAACTCCGCAAAGCTTATATTCTGCTTTTGTAAACGCCTTTGCAGTGTACGTTTTGAAAAATTAAGCTCATCCGCAACATGACTGATACTTAGCGGTGCGTGGCCAATACGTTGGGTCAAAACCTCTACCACTTTGGCCGACACTCCCACGGCATCCGGAAGCCGAGCTCTTTCTAAAAACTCCTCTAGCGCTTCTGCGCCACTTCGATTTTCGGGGTATGCAACTTTTGGCTGCGCGTTTAATTTTGTTATCATCAGGTAGATTCCTTCCTGCCAACAAATTAATAAAACGCTTAAAGATTTGCTATTTTCTCAGCTACATCAATCAAATAATGCAAAAAATTTAGGCGGCGAAATACATCGCTTATTATACGCTTATATGCCGCATTTAAAATACCTTAAATTAGAGGCAAAACGTAAATTTTTCTCATTTTTTAAGAATCTATATTGGATAAAACAAAATACTCTAAAAATAAAAACAACAGCGAACAATCCAGCAAAAAACTCTGCTCAATAAACAAAATTTTACATTTGAAAGGTAAAAAATGTGCTCAATATGCTACGAAAGTGTTTCAACTACAGATGAAAAATAGTTCGGACCATTGGGCGAATTCAGCCGACACCAAATATTACATAAACTAAGAGAGTCGGCACAATAAAACAAACAGGCACGCGCAGAGGGATATCAGAAGTAGATCGTTGCCAATTCCACGGCAGTATCGCAAGCAGGAACGACACGCGGCGCCGGCACCACGAAAAAAATCCTATTTACAACCACAGAGAGGAAACGTCAAGGCACATGGCACACAGATAAACAGACCATTCATCCTACACACCATTTATCGCGTCAAGAAAGCATTATTGATAATGCTCTATCAACGATGGAAAATACTGTTTATCATTTTGAGTTATATAGAGCCAGGATTTACGATGTCGACGACAAACCAAACAACGCCCATCGCTGTTATCAATAGAGGTCAACCAAGCGCAGTTAACCTAGCAGTCTATATAAGAATAGGCTAGATGCCTTTTTTAGCTTAAGAACAGTAAAAAATATGATTTTTACTGTTCTCGCACAAGCAGAGGCTTAATCACTTTCGATTATGCCGATACCTCCATGTATCGGGGCAAACCGCCGAAAAACAACGTTTCTCATTAGCCTGTTAGGGAATTTCCCTATACGAAGTCTCTGAACAATTTTCGGAAGGTACTTGGCGACATTCCAGTCCAGCGCTTAAATGCATTGGTAAAACTCGTACGATCGGAAAAGTCGAGTGCCGCGGAGATGCTGTCGATACTCTTCCTGTTCTTAACGAGATAGTCGATCGAGTAATGGTATCGAACTTGGTCACGCAATTCAGCGAAATTCACGCTTTGCTGCTGTAAACGGCGTTGCAATGTGCGTTTTGAAAGGTTTAACTCTTCCGCAACATGGCCGATGCTCAGCGGCGAATCACCGATGCGCCTTTTCAGCACTTCAACCACTCGCCCGGGAATACCATATAGCTCGGGCAGTTTCGCCTGCTCCAGATACTCATCCAAGGTACTGATGGACCCGTTGGCAAACATCGTCGAGTCGATATTCTTGCGCTGTGCCTGAGTTTTCTGCTGGTCTACCAAGAATGCAACTCCCTCGGCAAGTTGCTCGAGCAAATGCGCGTCATCCTCACTAAGCGCCGCCTCTCGCGAACTTGACGAGAAAAAGCACAATACGCTGGCCGACGCGAAGTGAGGCTTGACCTGAGTGCCGAGATAGGAACGCACGGAAAGCCCACTGTACGCCAGCGGCGATACTACCTTACCGGTCTCAGCGGTGTTCGCAATCATCAGCGCCCCATCGTGTGATCTCACCCGATGGCAGAGAAAATCGGCGGTGGAAAGGTGTTGCCCGACATAAAACCTCCCTTCTTCGGGACAGGAAAAGGCCTGCACCTCGTAAACGCTGTCGGAAACCGGACGGGTGACCAACGCATATTCCATCTGAAAGCGTTGCTTGCCAGCCTCAAGCAAGAGGTTTATAGAATGGTTGTAAGAATCAAAGACGTGACTTTTAACGACAACATTGTAAAAATACGAAAGGCATTGCTCCGTGTCGTCGATGTTCCAATGCCTTATCGAAGGAATAACAGGGGTCGATTCGGGATGTACACTACTACCTTCTAAGAGCGCCAAAATATTCACCACTTTTGAGTTAAAAATTCGTCTGATTAAAGTTTAATCGTCTGCACAAAAAACACTCGACATCCAAAAAAGGCGTCGTCGCCAAGTAAATTATGTCTTTACGGGCTTCCCTCCTAGGGTCTATGACGCCAATACGTTTATTGCGATGACAATAGTTTGAAAATGCTATCAAAAATCGTTCAATATTCGCTCCCTCGAACGCTTTGTCACATAAACGAACTCCTGTAAGCGTGGTCTACATTGTCTAATAAATCAACATAGATGCTCTCTGATAATCGCGACAACATCGTCATGATGTGACTTGGTTTTCACTTTATCGACGATAAAACGAAGCTTGCCCGCTTTGTCAATGATGAATGTGGTCCGCAAAATCCCCATAAACTCCTTGCCCATGAACTTTTTAAGCCCCCACACACCGTATTTGTCCGCCACGGCGTGCCCCTCGTCGGCCAGCAGGTCGAAGTTGAGATCATGCTTCTCTCTGAACTTAACAAGTTTGTCGACAGGGTCGGGGCTTATGCCAAAAACTACGGTATCCAGCCCTTCAAATTCCTTTTTGGTATCTCTTATGCCGCATGCTTGGGTGGTACAGCCAGGTGTCAAGGCCTTGGGATAAAAGTAGAGCACCACATTTTTCTCACCCACAAACGCAGACAGTTTTATTCTGTCATCATTCTGGTTCGGTAGTATGAACGCTGGCGCTTTGCCGCCAATTTTTGGAAATACCATAGATTTTCTCTCCCCCCAGGCAGGTATCATTTTCCAAGGTTAAGCAGACTATACGGAGCAAATGATGCGCCGCTGCCCAACAATTGCTGAAGCGGCCTGAGCTGGCGGACCGTACTCAGACCTCGTGCGGAACGACTTCCTTACCCCACCATAGCCTATGAGGGTAAGAGAGATTTGACCGCATCTCGCTCTTCTTTCAGTTCTTGCTCGGTGGCAAGCATGCGAGCCTTGGAAAATTCGTCGATGCTCAGGCCCTGGACGATTTCCCAACCGCCGCCGGCGCACACACATGGGAATGAGTAAATCAATCCCTCTTCGACGCCATAACTGCCGTCGCTGTATACGGCCATACTCACCCAATCGCCATCGGCTGAACCGAGCGCCCAATCTCGCATGTGAAAAACTGCGGCGTTTGCCGCCGAAGCAGCCGATGAGGCGCCACGCGCCGCGATGATAGCGGCGCCACGTTGCTGCACTTGCGGAATGTAGGTTTTCTCGTACCAGGACTGATCAACCTGCTCAACCGCGATAGCGCCATTAACCAGGGCATGAAACAGATCGGGGTATTGGGTTGAGGAATGATTGCCCCAGATTGTCATTTTTGTCACGTCGGTTATCGGTTTTGACAACTTCTGCGCCAACAAGCTAATGGCGCGATTGTGGTCGAGGCGCGTCATTGCGGTAAATTGACGCGCATCGATATCAGGCGCGTTGCGCTGCGTGATGAGCGCATTGGTATTGGCCGGATTGCCCACCGCCAAAACCTTAATATCGCGCGAGGCATGATCGTTTATGGCTTTGCCCTGGACCGAAAAAATGGCCGCATTGGCTTCCAGCAAATCTTTGCGCTCCATGCCAGGCCCGCGCGGCCGCGCACCAACCAATAGTGCGTAATCGGCGTCTTTAAACGCAATATTTGGATCATCGGTGCACACCATGTCGGTGATAAGCGGAAAGGCACAATCGTGAAGCTCCATCGCGACACCCTCAAGCGCGCCGAGCGCCGGCGTAATTTCCAGCATCTGGAGAATAATCGGTTGGTCCCTGCCCAGCATCTCTCCGGCCGCTATCCTGAAGAGAAGGGAATAACTAATTTGACCTGCAGCGCCGGTAACGGCTACACGAACGGGTGATTTCACAATATTTCTCCGTCTGCTGTGGGTTGTGGGGTGGGATCGTTAACGATCCGTCTAAGCGGCCGCAATTATAGTGAAACCAGCAGAAAAGTCATTATAATCATGCGAACAGCCGGGCAGCGGGCTAGGGCTTACACTTGACAAAGCCGTTGGTAGCGCTGTCGCAGCGCGCGGTAAACTTCGTCCCTATAAGCGGGTTGACTAGCATCCAGAGAGTCGACAATCTCCACCAAATGCTCGTTGTCCTCGCGGCCATCCCACCGTTTGATGTAGCTGCCATCGCTGTAACCGTGATCCTGGCGAAAAAAGTTAAGCACATTTTTCCCCACATAGCGACGGTATAAATCGTCAAAACTCAGGTCCACCGCCAACATCAGCTGTGAAAACCCCTTGACATCGAAGATCCTTGACGCAATGGTATTGGCGACAAAAGCTTCCACATCCTCACGAAAGCGGGTCTCTCGAGCGCTTGTGTCCAGACCACGGCACAAGGTATCCGCACAATTTTCAAGTGTTTCCCCAGACATCAGCACCATACTCAAGCCAAAATGCCAGATATCAACCAGCTCTAAAATGACTTGAGGGCGGTCAGGAGACTGCTTTTTCCACCATTTCCAGCCGAAATGATCCATGAGCTCGGCACATTCAATCCAAATCGCCCGATACCACTCGAGGTTCTTATCACGCCAATCAGCATGAACCCGGGTGTTCATCTCGTCTTGCATTTTGAGCATTGTGATCAGTTGTTGCTTCATAGGCAGCCCTTCCGTCGCGAATTTTCGATGAGAAATTCTATCACAGGCGGTTTTCTCCTCCTCAACGGTGTATACTTCCGCCAAGTCAATGTAATATAAATGTCATATATGTCTCACATACTCGTCATAAATGGACTTTAATGTGCATATTACATCGGAGGGACATAAATGCGCCTTTTGCGAAGTATTCACAACTACGACATACTCACCTTTGACTGGTGTCTGCGGCGCAAGCATCGCGACATCGCTGTGCGTATTAGTAGGTGGGTGTCTTTTAGCGCTGATGGCCCCTTGTATGTCCTTGCCGGCTTATTGTTTTTGTTTAACGAACATTGGAGTATTGCCAAACTCTTGGCACTGGGTTTTCTTATCGAGCGAAGCTCTTACAAGTTCTTCAAATCGACCTTCCGACGCAATCGGCCTCCGGCAGCCATTCCGGGCTACAAAAGCGAAGTGGAGCCCGCCGACCAATTCAGCTTCCCCTCTGGCCACACCTCAGCGGCGTTCTTCATGGTTGGCAGCTTAGTTTTTTTCTATCCTTGGGTCGCCTGGCTGTTGTATCCTTGGGCCTGTTTTGTGGGTGTCGCGAGGGTCATGTTGGGTGTGCACTTCCCGAGTGATATCGTCGCCGGTGCCTTTCTCGGCAGCTCAATCTGTACGATTTTGATTACCATACTCTTCTAATAAATAGCTAGATGAAAATACTCTACGGCGTTCAGGCGACGGGAAACGGGCACATTACCCGCGCTCGCGCATTGAATAAGCACTTACAGGCACTTGACATTGACATCGACTTTCTTTTCTCTGGCAGAGCAAAGGAAGACTTCTTTGATATGGACGAATTCGGCGATTGGCGCTGCTATCGCGGTTTGACCTTTCACCACGAGGCGGGAGATTTGAAAATTTTTCGCACTATCCGCCGCAACAGCATCTCGCAATTCTGGAAAGATGTAAAATCACTTAAATTGGGCAGCTACGATCTTATTCTGACAGACTTTGAGCCCATCACGGCGTGGGCATGTCGACGGGCCGGCACAACCTGCATCGGCGTTGGTCACCAATACGCCTTTGACTTTAAGGTTCCCCGTCGAGGCGATGATTTTTTCCCCAGGCTGATCATGAAAAATTTTGCCCCAGTGACATTGGGGCTCGGACTGCATTGGCACCATTTTAACAGCCCAATATTACCGCCTATCGCCGAGATTCATGAAACTTCTGACGTCAGTGACCCCAACAAGATTGTGGTTTACCTGGGGTTTGAAGAACCTGAGGAAGTGATCAGCCTGCTGGAGCCGTTCGAGAACCACCTGTTTGTATTTTACGGCCCTTTCCCCCAGTATGAAAGCCGCGGGCACATTCAACTTAAGCCCTTGTCCCGCGAAGGGTTCAAACAAGACCTTGCGAGCGCCGGCGGCGTCATATGTAACGCGGGGTTCGAATTGTCGAGCGAAGCGATCCAGCTCGGGAAAAAGTTGCTCATCAAGCCACTCAGCGGTCAAATGGAACAACTTTCAAACGCTCTGGCACTGGAAGAGCTCGGGCTCGGTATGTCGATGGAGATGCTCGATCCGCAAAAGACCGAGTTTTGGCTGAACAATATAGAGGGTAAGCAGGTCATTTACCCCGACGTGGCCAAGGCGATCGCAGAGTGGATTAGCAAGCGAGCCTGGGAGCAGCCGGATTCGAGGAACCAATTAGCGCTGAATCTTTGGCAGCAGACCAGAGCACTGGGCCTGGACAGCTTCACCGACAATCCCCTCCCCAACCTCAATAACCTGAAAGCCGAAAACGCGGCAGCCTAAGTTCTGCGCCGCCAGAGCTCTCGCAAGACTATACCTGTGACGCAAATAGAAGCCAGCTGCCTCACACTTTTATTCCGGCCCGCCGATCGACCTCAGCTACCGGAACAGCGTTTGCAAACAACCTGAAAAAGTTACGGCTGGTAATTGCCGCGAATTCAGCAAAGCTGATTCCCCTAAGCTGGGCAATAAACTCCGCAATTTCCCGCACATATTTTGGTTCATTGGACTTGCCGCGGTAGGGCACCGGTGCGAGATAAGGTGAATCTGTTTCGACCAGTAGGCGATCCAAGGGGATTTTACCGGCGACCTCCCTGAGGTCGCCGGCGTTTTTGAATGTCACAATGCCGGAAAAAGAAATATAGTAATTCAAATCTAGCGCCTTTTTGGCCATTTCCCAAGATTCAGTAAAACAATGCAATACCCCGCCACTGTCTTCGTTACCGTGCCGGCGGATTAGCTCGAGGGTATCCTCTCTGGCGTCGCGAGTGTGCACGATTACGGGGAGGTCCAGGTCCGCCGCCACTTCCAAGTGATGAGCGAAACTCGCCTGCTGACAAGCGGCATATTCTCTGGAGTAGTAGTAATCGAGACCGGTTTCTCCCAATGCGACAATTTTTTTGTCACTTGCCCAGGATTTTAGTGTTTCCGGCGCCAGAACCCGATCTTTTACATCCGACGGGTGCACGCCTACGGAGGCATAGATATTGGGGTAGCGGTGGGCGATGGACACCACCTCGTCTTTGTTGGACTCACTGATGCAGACACACAACATGTAATCGACACCCCGGGCCTTGGCAGCGAGCACGGCGCCCTCCAAATTGCCTCCATAGGCGTCGAGATTGATTCTGTCGAGATGGCAATGGGAATCGACAAGCATGAATTTACAACGCCGGGGTTGCGCTACATGGTGTGGGTGGGACGATCAGATTCCAGCGAGCCGGCGAGATAATTCTCAATTTTGCTGTTGGCAATGTCGTCGTCGCCGCTAAACTGGACACCTATCCCCGCGGCGCGGTTACCCTGGGCGCCCTTGGGGGTAATCCATACCACTTTGCCCGCAACGGGAATTTTTTCCGGCTCATCCATCAGGCTCAAAAGCATAAACACTTCATCCCCAAGGTTGTAGGTTTTGTTGGTGGGAATGAACAGGCCACCATTTTTGATAAAAGGCATGTACGCGGCGTAAAGCACGGCTTTATCCCGAATTGTGAGAGATAAGATACCGTTGCGCGCGGAGCCGCCGAGACCTTTCATGCAAATTATCCGATATGTCGCTTAGAATCGATTTTATCTGTTTACACGCTAATGTAGAGAAATTTTCTAATACTGTCTACCCAATATAGACCATAGTAAGACAGCATTTGCGAGCGCGTGATCGCTTGCCGCGTAACTCTGAGAAATCTAGTGTGGTGTCCCCCAAATAACGTTGCGCAAGTGCACGGGATTTTTCGTTCCTGGCGAGGCGCGAGGACGCCGTATGGTAGGCCCCACACAAGGACGAGCAACGACGCCAGGGACGCAAAAGACCCGCAATTGGGTAACGTTATTGGGGGACAGCACACTAGACAGGCCATCGCACCGGCGACTAAGCGCTCCGCCGCGGAGCTTTCGCGAGTGCGGCCCAGTCGAGCGCCAGTTCCTCGATAAAGAGCGCTGCATTTAAGTTGGGGGACGTCAACAACTGTGATTTTCTCTCGCACAAGCGATCGCGCAGTCTGAACAAAGTCGCCGCCTCACAATCCGCGCACGCGCGTCGCAGGGCGGCATAGTGGTCGGGCGGTGGCTTGGCAGCAAGCTTCAGCGCCAACACGGACTCCAAACAAATCAACATCTGCTCCAATATGCGCATCGGGTCCGCACTTCCCCAGGTTTTAGCAAAGCCCATAGGTGCAAGGCGGTGCTCGACGATTTGCACCAGATTCTCGAGTAACGCGCTGCGCTCTTGCGCCTGACCTTTGTCATGCCAGCGCTTGGCCAACAGCGGCGCGCCCACCGCTTCGTGCAGCAACTGTGCGCCGTCGGCAACAACGCCGGAGGCCTCCAACCACGCCAACGCCTGGGCGGTTTTGGGCGGGCGAAGCGCCATTTTTGAGCAGCGACTCCTGATCGTCGGCAGCACGCGGTTAAGTTGGTGGGTGACTAACAAAAAGACCGACTTGCCGGCGGGTTCTTCCAGATTTTTCAATAGTGCATTAGCCGCATTGACGTTCATCGCCTCCGCCGGGCTCAACACGACAACCTTGTGCCCGCCTTGTTGGGCGGTCTGATCGACCTTGTCGGCGATGTCCCGAATCTGATCGATTTTGATCTGTTTGCCCGGTTCGTCAGGATGAACACGCAGAAAATCCGGGTGGGTGCCCGAGCTGATCAACCGACATCCACGACACCTGCCGCAGACCACGTTCTGCAAGGGGGCCAGGCACAATAGATACTGCCCCATGGCAACGGCCAGTTCCTCGGCCCCGATTCCCTCCTGTCCAACCAGCATAAAGGCATGCGGCAACCTGTCGTTCTGAATCCGTGAGATGAAGTCTCCCCATTGGTCCTGTTGCCAGTCGAACGGCGGCATCGGGGATATGGCGTTTGGCATAACCGGCTTACACAAATGGCAAAAATGCTATTATCACGGCACAAGCTCACCACAGTCCAGTGAAATACGACTCACGCGCATTTCACGGGGGCAATAGGCTGTCCAGCTTGTTAGCGATATCCTCCTGAACCTGAGCCAGGGGCTGGCTCGCATCAACCACGAAAAATCGTTTCGGAGCCTGCCTGACACGCGCCAGGTATCCCTGCCTCACCCGCTCAAAAAACGCTATCTCTTCTTGTTCGAAACGATCGAGATCAGCCCGCGCCCGTGCCCGCGCCAACCCCAGGCGGACATCGATATCCAGATAGAAGGTCGCATCCGGCTCGAAGTCCCGCTGCACCAAAGTCTCCAGGGCGTGCACAGTTTCCAGGGGTAGCCCCCGACCCGCCCCCTGGTAGGCGAAGGTCGCATCCGTAAATCTGTCGGATATCACCCAGCAACCTCTATTGATCGCCGGCAGGATCCGCTGGTACAAGTGTTGCGCGCGCGCGGCGAAAACGAGAAGAAGTTCGGCCGTGGCGTCAAAGGGCTCTTCGCGCTTGGCGAGCAGCAACGCGCGTATTTCCTCAGCCAGCGGCGTACCACCGGGTTCGCGCGTCACGATCGCTTCTATACCGCGCTGCTCTATCGTCTGTTTAATGAGATCCAGATTTGTCGATTTGCCAACGCCCTCAATGCCCTCGACGGTGATAAATCTGCCCCTGTTCATCCGGCGCTCCTCAATTGCTTTCACCTGGAGAGGAGCGATAGTCCCGCCGTCTGTTTTTCTGATATCTGATGACAGCTTTGTTGTGTTCTTCGACTGTATTGGAAAAATGGTGCGTACCATCACCTTTAGCTACGAAAAACAAGCTGTCGCCAGGCTGGGGGTGTAAAGTCGCATGAATCGCTGCCTCCCCGGGCATTGCGATAGGGGTGGGCGGCAGACCTTTGATCACGTAAGTGTTGTAGGGAGTCGGGGTTCGCAAATCATGGCGCGTGATATTGCCGCGATAGTTTTCACCCATTCCATAAATTACCGTCGGGTCGGTTTGCAGACGCATTTTTTTCCCCAGCCTACGCACGAATACACCGGCGATTTCAGATCTTTCATGGGCCACGCCGGTTTCCTTTTCAACGATGGACGCCATCACCAAAGCTTCGTAAGGGCTTTGATAAGGCAGCTGATCGGCTCGCCCCGCCCACTCGCGGGACAATACCGACCGCATTTTTTCGTGCGCGCGCAGAAGTATTGAGATATCGCTATCGCCGGCGGTGAATTGATAAGTGTCCGGGTAGAACCAGCCTTCGACATGGTCAATATGGATTCCCGCACTTTGCAGAGCCAAATTTCGATCTTGGTACTCGAATGTCTTGACGATTTTTTTATGCGCATGAATTCTATCGAGAAAATCTTTAAATGTATTTCCTTCCACCAAGGTCAGCTGGTGCTGAACCACGTCACCCCGGTTAATTTTTGCCAGTATAGTGATCGGCGATTCATTGTCGTCGAAGCGATATTCCCCCGCTTTTATGTCACCGCGTCTGACAATACGCGCGTAGTATACCCACACCACCGGCCAGCGAATAAGACCCGCTCTATGGAAATCTTGGGCAACAGAATACAAGGACGCGCCTTTTTCAACGATATATTCACTGAACCCCGAAGGCATATTTACGCTGGCGTTTAACCACCGCCATGCAGAAGCGGAAGCCGCTGTAAGCACGAGCAAAGCCGCCAGACAAATAACAACCCATATTCTTAACAATTTGCCGATCATAGATTCGCTTTGAATTCTTTAAAAGCACCGTTAAGCGACTCGCCCACTTCAGCACCCGCGTATTCGTGAGCGCCCAGTTTCTTTACGGCGATAATGCCGCGCACCGCGTTCGTCAGAAAACACTCATCATAACCGTGAGCCTCATCTATATGAATAGAATCTTCCACCACCTGCAGGCCAATCTCCGCGGCAAGTTGTTCAAACACAATGCGCCGGGCTATGCCCTCAACCCCGCATCGCTGCAACGATGGCGAGACCAGCCTGTTATCCTTGAAGAAAAATATGTTGTGGTGCATCGTTTCCACAATATTGTGTTGTTCATCCAAGTACAGAACTTCTTGACCCTGGGTGCGGCTGCAGTTTAGGGCGGCGGCAATATAGGGAAGTCGATTGAGGTGTTTGATTCCCGCCAAAACCGGCGAGGTGGGAAGGGGCGAGGTCGCCACCACCAGCTCGACTGGTCGGGGCTCGGCGGAAGAAATTTCACCGACCACACGCAACACAATACCCGCCCTATGCTCACTACCTGAGGGAGCATAGCCGCCGTCGCCACCGACTCCGCGCGTTAAAGTTAACTTCAACTTAGCTCGAGCAACCGCTGTCGATTTTACACCACGAATGAATGTGTTCAGATGTCGGCTGAGAATTTCGGTCTCGAAATCAATGGCAAGACGTTTGGCGCCTTGCTTAACACGCCGCAGATGATATTTTAGTAATGGTATGCGCCCTTGTTCATACAACATCGATTCGAATATGCCGTCGCCATATTCAAACCCACGATCGTCAACGACGATATTGCAGGTGGGGCACCCGTTGACCATGCAAAGATTTTGCTGCTCACCGTCTCTGCCATGCATGCGCGAGAACACCCATTCAGCTATGAAAACTTCCTAAACACCAGCGTGCCGTTGGTACCACCAAAGCCGAACGAATTGCTTATTGCCGCATCAATTTTTATCTCTTGCGCCCGATGCGGCACAAAGTTCAAATCGCACCCCTGGTCAGGATTTTCCAGATTTATTGTCGGCGGGGCCACCTGGTCTCTAATGGCCAGCACCGTAAACACCGCTTCAACCGCACCCGCAGCGCCCAACAAATGGCCAACCATGGATTTTGTAGAACTGACCGCTAACTGGTCGGCGTGACTTCCAAAAACCCCCTTGACGGCTTCACATTCGGCGAGGTCTCCCGCAGGGGTGGAGGTGCCGTGAGCGTTGATGTAATCGACACTATTCGCCGGTATGCGCGCGTCATGCAAAGCGTTCTCCATAGACAGTTGAGCGCCTTCACCTGACGGCAGAGTGATGTGGTAAGCATCGCCACTGGTGCCAAAGCCAAGCAATTCAGCGTAGATTTTTGCACCGCGTTGCCGCGCGTGTTCAAGACTTTCGATCACCAAAATACCGGCACCGTCGCCCAGCACAAAACCGTCTCGCTCTTTATCCCAGGGACGACTTGCCCCTTGCGGGTCGTGGTTGCGCTTGGACAGGGCCCGCGCTGCGCCAAACCCCCCTATGCCCACGGGGGTCGTCGCCATCTCGGCACCACCGGCCAGCATCACATCCGCACTGCCGTACAAAATCTCTCTTGCCGCCAAACCGATCGAATGTGTGCCGGTCGTGCAGGCAGTGGACACCGCCAGGTTAATACCTCTGAATCCATAGCGAATGGAGAGATTGCCGGCGATCATGTTAATAATTGCACCGGGCACGAAAAATGGCGAGATCCGGCGCGGCCCTTTTTCTCTAATGGCAACCGCGGTCTCTTCGATGGCGCCTAGACCGCCGATGCCCGAGCCGATAATACAGCCAATTCTTGCAGCATTGTCGTCCCTCACTTCAATACCGGAATCCTCCACCGCCTGGATGCCCGCCGCCATGCCATACTGCAAAAAAGTATCCATTTTACGCGCGTCCTTGGGCTCGAGGTAAGGCGATATATCGAAGTCTTTTACCGAAGCACTGATCTGCGTTGCAAAAGCCGATGCGTCGAAGGACGTGATCGGACGAATACCGCTCTTGCCGTCGAGAATGCTCTTCCAGGCTTCATCAACTTTGTGTCCTACCGAGCTTACGATCCCAAGCCCGGTAACCACGACTCTCTTGCGACTCACATCGGCCTCCCAACAAGCCTGCCAACAGCTGGCTAAGTCTGTTGCAATAAACCAGTAAACTCAAATAAAACAAAAGCCGCACTATTGAACAATAGATACGGCTTTCGGAAAAAGATCCAACGATTTGATTAGCGATTCAGGCTAAATTCTCGTTAATGTAGTCGATAGCTAATTGAACGGTAGTAATTTTTTCGGCTTCTTCGTCGGGGATCTCGGTCTCGAATTCTTCTTCCAACGCCATCACCAACTCAACGGTATCCAAAGAATCGGCGCCTAGGTCTTCAACAAAAGAGGCCTCATTTTTTACTTCTTCTTCTTTAACGCCTAGTTGCTCTGCGACAATCTTTTTAACGCGCTCTTCAATGCTGCTCATAATCGTTCTTAACTCCTAAATATGATCTCGTGTGAAGCCGTAAAATCAATGTGATATCAGTCAATTACACGCACAAAGCGGTTTGCAGCGTCGCTCCGGCCTGCACGTGCGCGCATTTTAACCCTATTTCATCCCATTGTAACGCTCGAATCTGAAAAAGTTTTGAAAATGGCGAAATTATATTTAAAAATCAATAAGTTAGCACATATACATACCACCATTTACGTGGATGGTTTCGCCGGTGACATAGCTTGAATCATCGCTAGCCAGGAACTTTACAACAGCGGCAATTTCTTCCGGCTGACCGAGCCGTGCCAGAGGAATGCCACTCAACATAAGCGCTTTTTGCTCGTCGCCGAGCCCCCCGGTCATATCGGTATCGATAAAGCCCGGCGCCACCGCATTAACTGTAATCTGCCGCGAGCCAAGCTCTTTGGCGAGGGAACGGGTAAACCCCATTACGCCGGCCTTGGTCGAAGCATAGTTGGTCTGCCCCGCGTTACCCATTTGGCCAATCACCGAGGAAATATTTATTATTCGACCCCAGCGCCCCTTCATCATGCCGCGTAGACAGGCTTTGCTCAGGCGATAGACTGCGCTCAAGTTAGTATCGATCACATCGAACCATTCGTCTTCGCTCATTCGCATCAATAAATTATCTTTGGTAATACCCGCATTGTTGACCAAAATTTGCGGTGCGCCGTATTTTTCCTGTACCGCCTTTATTAATGACGCCACCGAGTCTGTACTGGTGACATCAAGCACCAAACCCTCACCCTGGATTCCCTTGGCGCTGAACCGGGCGGATATTTTTTTGGCCCCGGCCGTAGACGTCGCGGTGCCGATAACCACAGCTCCAGCGGCACCAAGCGTATCGGCGATCGCCGCACCAATACCACGGCTCGCGCCGGTAACAAGGGAGATTTTATTTTCAATCGACATGTCTTGCCCCCAATTAATGCGTTGCTTCTAATGTTGATGCCAGAAGCTCGGGCGACTCCGTGGCGTACGATTCAATGCTTTTATCGATGCGCCGGTTCAGCCCACAAAGCACCTTTCCCGGACCGCATTCAACCACCTGATCCACTTTATTCAATACTAAAAATTGCATGCACGAAACCCATCGCACCGGCTTATATATCTGCTCCACGATAATGCTTTTGATCTTGGCCGGGGCGACTTCGATTTGAGCGTGAACGTTGTGAACGACCGGAATCTGTGGCGGATTAAATTCAGTCGCATGAATTTCCTGCGACAGGAGTTCAGCCGCCGGTTTCATCAGCGAAGTGTGAAAGGGTGCACTCACCGCCAGCGGTATGGCTTTTCTTGCGCCGGCCTCTTGGCACGCCGCAACCGCTCGGGCCACCGGATCTGCGCTACCGGCAATCACAAGCTGCCCCGGCGAGTTGTAGTTTACCGGCGACACCACGCCACTTTTGGAAATTTCACGACAAATTTCTTGCACCACATCCTCGGCCAAGCCAATGATCGCGGCCATGGCACCCTCGCCCTCCGGAACCGCATCCTGCATAAACCTGCCACGCAAACGCACAAGTCTAATGGCATCCTGAAAGCCGACTACGCCGGCCGCAGCCAGAGCCGTCCATTCTCCCAAACTGTGGCCGGCCAGATATTTTGGTGTGCTGCCATTGCTATCCTGCCATATTCGCCAAAGCACGATACTTGCCGCCAGTAATACAGGCTGGGTAATTTCGGTAAGATTGAGCTTTTCCTGGGGGCCGGCTTTAATCGCTTCCCAAACGTCATAGCCAAGTACCTCAGAGGCCTCATTAAAGGTCGACTTTAAAATATCGCTGTCGGCGTAACCACCGAGCATACCTACTTTTTGCGAACCTTGGCCAGGAAACACAATGGCGAGATTCTCTTTTAGATTCATCTAATATTCGCCCATTTATTTAACATGTTAATACAATTATTCAGCTATTAGCGCGCCTTAGACACCGCTCCAGTCGATGCGGTATATCGGCCTCCATCTGCTGCCTGGCGCACAGAAGAGCCTGAAGAAAACCTTCGACATCGGCATTACCGTGACTTTTTATCACGACTTTTTTTAAACCCAGCAAGGCCGCACCATTATATTTGGAGGGATTAAACCGCTCCCGCCAGCGCTTGAGTACCCGGTAATTTACCGCCGCCAAAAACTTGCGCAGAACACTTAAGGTGAATTCGTGTTTTAAGCTGTCGATTATAAAAGACGCAGCGCCCTCACTCACCTTTAACGCCACATTACCGACAAAGCCGTCGCAGACAATCACGTCGACCAGACCACGGTAAAGATGATTACCTTCGATGAAACCGTAAAAGTTTATTGCCGAGTGCTGGTCGAGCAACGCGTAGGCACGCTTGATTTCCTGGTTGCCCTTTGTCGTTTCGGCCCCCACGTTCAACAGCGCCACACTAGGATTACGACAACCGTTAACCTCGGCCAGCGCCGCCCCCATCAACGCAAATTGCAGCAGTTGCCGCGGCGAACAATCCAAGTTTGCTCCCATGTCTAATAGGTGGCTATTGCCCGTTGCTGTGGGTATGGGCTTGCATATGGCGGGTCGACTCATACCATCGATTGTTCTGACCAGATGGCGGCTCATCGCCATCAGAGCTCCCGTGTTGCCGGCACTCACACAAGCATCGGCCTCACCTTGCGCCACCAGTTCGAGAGCGCGCCACATCGATGACTTGCGCTTATGGCGATAAGCCGCGCCGGGCCTCTCTGCAGCATCGACGACCTGCTCGGTATGAACAATATTTATGCGATCGCGTAACGACGTGCGATCTACCAGAGGCGCTATCGCAGCCTGCCGTCCGACAAGCGACACTCGATACCTCTTTGCAATGCTGAGAAATGTGAGCGCGGCAGGAATGCAAAGGCTGGGGCCGAAATCGCCGCCCATAGCGTCGATGGAAAGATGGTGCTTCGGCGACAATATTACTCGTCGTCAGCGACGTTTATCACTTTACGACCACGATAAAAACCGTCCGCTGTCACATGGTGACGCAAGTGCTTCTCGCCGGTGATAGGATCGACGGATAGCGTGTTTTTTTCCAGCGCGTCATGAGCACGACGCATGCCACGCCTTGAGCGGGTTTTCTTGTTTTGCTGAACTGCCATAGTCTTGACTCCAATAACTAGTTTCCATCCAGAAACGCGCTTCCTGCGCTTTTCTGGCGGTCGAAAATAAAATGCGATTTTATTTTCTCACGAAATCGACGATGTAGTGTCGTCGATTTCGGGCATCGCATCCATGTGATGCCGTTAGTGCCCGTTTTTGGACGGGCACTAACTAGTTTCCATCCAGAAACGCGCTTCCTGCGCTTTTCTGGCAGTCGAAAATAAAATGCAATTTTATTTTCTCACGAAATCAACGACGTAGTGTCGTCGATTTCGGGCATCACATCCATGTGATGCCGTTAGTGCCCGTTTTTGGACGGGCACTGACTAGTTTCCATCCAGAAACGCGCTTCCTGCGCTTTCTGGCAGTCGAAAATAAAATGCGATTTTATTTTCTCACGAAATCAACGACGTAGTGTCGTCGATTTCGGGCATCACATCCATGTGATGCCGTTAGTGCCCGTTTTTGGACGGGCACTAACTAAAACCAAACGTCCTTTGCAGACCAATGCGTGAGTATGATCAGCGGTGTGACGCCTCAGTCATCATCATCATTCGCTCTCAACGCGGCCAATGCTCCAAAGGGGCCGGCACCTGCATCTGTATGCCCAGCATCGCCGCTGGATAGCAGAGTCGCGTCGATGCACTCCATGTCATGATACGTCACTAAAGGCATGGTCAAAAGCAGCTCGTCTTCGATAAGCGCATAAACATCGGCTTCTTCACCTGGCACGATCCATGGATCGAGCGACTTCGGCAATTGCTTTGCTTGCTCTTCGGTCCGCACCACACCCACCTTGAGTGAGGCCGTTTCCGCCTGCGCCGCCATGGGCTGCAAGCAACGCTGGCATTGGTAGACCAACTTAGCCTCTATAGTGCCGGTAACGACCTGTCTGCCCACCTCATCCAGCGAAAAAGCGAGACGCGCAAAGACATCATCGCTACAATCAGCGGCTTCAGAAAGCCTCTGCAAGTGGTTTCTATCGATCACCCCCTCGATTAAACCGCTTGCGCAGGCAAGCTTTCGCGGGTTGATAAATCGCAAAAGGCGATGTGTAGGAGCACCCTCTGACATAAGCGCGCCATGATAGGGAGTTGTCCTGAACCTGTCAAAGAGAAACGCGCAAAAATCTTTAAACTTTGTCCGACAATCAGGGGGATTAGGCGCCTATGAATACACAAACCAGACCCAGCGGAGTAAAACTGGTGCTCGCTTCCAGCTCCCCTTACCGCAAACAGCAACTTGAAGAACGCTTGCAACTGACATTGACCTGTCTCGCCCCCAACATCGAGGAGAACCGTCGCAAGCACGAATCGCCGCGAGAGATGTCACTCCGGCTAGCTGAAAACAAAGCCCGCGCAGTGCTATCCAAGCTCAACAGCCCGACAATTGTAATCGCCGGAGACCAGACCGCCGAACTCAATGGGAACTTGTTGCGCAAGCCCGGTGACAGAACCGGCGCAATCGAGCAGTTGCGGCAATTCAGTGGCCGCACGATCTTATTTTACTCCGGCGTCTGCGTGCTCGATTCGACCAGTGGCGATTGCCGCCTGCGAACAGTGCTGACCAAGGTTCGGTTCCGACAACTCTCACAAACGCAAATTACCGGCTATGTCGACCGGGATCGGCCCTTTGACTGCCTCGGCGCATTCAAGAACGAACGCTTGGGCATCGCCCTTTTTGAGTCACTGGAGAGCGATGACCCCAGCGCATTGACCGGGCTACCACTGATCGCGCTGTGCGGCATGCTCGCTGACCTCGGCATGGACGTGCTGGACGGCTAACGTTCACCTCTAAAGAAATAGGATACTACCCCACACATACGCCCAAAGCAGCAAGCTGACCAGCACCGCCGCGGAACCCATGTCTTTAGCACGACCCGCCAGTTCGTGCTTCTCGTAACCGATTCGATCCACAACCGCTTCAATGCCGGAATTGAGCAACTCAACAATCAGAACCAGGACCACGACACTGACCATTGCTATCCTTTCAAGCTTGGTGACCGGGAGCCAAAACGTGAGCGGAATGAGAATCAGAGCGAAGGTGAGTTCCTGTCGGAAAGCGGCTTCGTTTACCAGCGCCGAGCGCACGCCCTTGTAGGAATAGTAGGCGGCCTTGTAAATACGTGTGAACCCTCTGTTCTTTTCAATCATAAAAACAACTGCTGTTATTAGCTAATCATCTATTTCTAGCATAGGTGATTGCAAACCGAATTGTCTATGAATTTGCTCGCACCAAAGATTCAGGCGCCCGGCAGTCAATTCCGGCTGTTGATCCTCGTCTACGCCCAGGCCGACAAACATGTCCTGACCTTCAATCTTTGCTTTTGATGCCTCGAATTCATAGCCGACGATAGGCCAATGACCAATGATGTTGGCGCCATTTTCCACTACAAGGTCGTGCAGCATACCCATCGCGTCAAGGAAGAAATCGCCATAACCAAACTGATCACCGAGCCCAAACAGCGCGACAGTTTTACCCGCGAAATCGATCTCGGCGACATCGTGCCAAAACTCTTCCCAATCGGACTGAATTTGGCCAAAGTCCCACGTCGGGATGCCCAAAATGATTTTGTCGTAATGGGCGAACTCTAGCTGTGTGATATCCGCAATGTCATGAACATCGCAGTTTTCGACTCCCAAACGTGACTGAATCCGGTGGGCAACGGCCTCGGTGTTACCTTCGTCGCTTCCAAAAAATAATCCAACTTCAGCCACTATTAACCCCGCGCAGTTCGCTGTGTAGCATTGAGACGGTGCGCATTCTCTCAACTTCATCCAACCAACTCAATAAGCGCCCGCTGTTTATCCGGGTTTTCGTCAGAGAAATCTTTCCGGCGGCAATTTTTCGCCACTTTTTCTATGAACAGGCGCCAATCCCACTTGTCAAGAATTTGACGCAAGCGCACGTTGCCCAGCCCTACACTCTAACACATTGATTATGTTGCAGTTTTTATCGATAAAATTTCTGGCATAACTTTCGCATAGTCGATTTCGCATGATTGACTTTAGCGACGCAGAGCTACTGTGACCCCAACCTATCAGGTAAACAGCTATGGTAAGACTCGCCACTTCAGATTCGAAAGAAGGTGCCAAACAAAACTCCCATGCCTGTCGAAGTGAAGACAAGACAAATGACCTCAAGGAACTGCGTTTTCACCTTTCTCATTCCCTACAAGCCAGTCTGGAAATCAACGCCACACTGGAAACCTTTTTTCGCAGCACCCAAGATTTTTTGCGCATCTCGGGTATGGTTTACCGCTACCGGAAAACAGACCTTGAGATACTTCTAGGCAAGCAATGTACACACAGCATCTCATATCACCTGACATCAGATGAAGCAGAGTTGGGAAACATCGTTTTTTCGCGCGCAAAAAGTTTCCTGGAGAGCGAACTTGCGGTACTGGAAATGTTGATCGGGGTGTTATGCTACCCCTTGCGCAACGCCCTGCTCTACCGCGAAGCGCTGGCGTGTTCGATGCGTGACGGCCTGACCGGAATTGGCAATCGCCTGGCGCTAGACGCGTGTTTTGCCCGCGAGTTGAAGCTAGCCCGACGCCACGGTCAGCCAATCTCAATCCTTTTGATCGATGTGGACCATTTCAAAGCCGTGAACGACAGCGTTGGTCATCGCAACGGCGATCGCACGCTGCAGCACGTCGTCACCTCGATAAAAAGCACACTGCGCGAAACCGACCAGGTATTCCGCTTTGGCGGCGAGGAATTCGTTGCACTTCTCAATAACACGGGCATGGCAGCGGCGAAGCGAATTGCCGAAAGAATCCGTGCGAACGTGGCGGCCTCCCCCGTCAGCCTCGGCGACCGAGAGCTTCATTGCACCGTCAGTATCGGCGCGAGCACCTTTAGCGGCGATAATAGTGCCGAACAATTGTTTGAACAGGCGGACGCAGCGCTGTACCAGGCGAAAAATGCCGGTCGCAACCGCGTGAACTCGTGGTCTCCCGCGCAAATGCATGACTGCAAATCCGCTTGAATACCTCAGGCTTTTTGGTGAGAAGCGGAATACACCCAGAACTTATTGAGAAAAAATGTTACCACCGGAACGGTTAGCACGACAAATGCCAGGGAAATACGGTGGTTGAGCGCCATCAGTGTATTGAGCGCCAACAATATGCCCTCGCTCGCCATCAGTGTGCTCAAAGAGACGACGATAAATCGCTGCGCAACCAGGGTGGTCACTTTCTTTTTGTAGGTAAATACGCTGTGACCAAAAAGCGAGACAAACACAGCGAAGCCATAGCCCAAAAGGTTGGCGAGATAAGCGCTGATCAAAACAATTTCTATAAAGAAAAGCGCCACCGCATAGTGTACGCAAGTCGCCATCCCCCCAACGCAGCCAAACGCAAACACCTGTCGGCTCAACTCCCTGCTAATCATATCTCCACCCGGCCGGTTCTTTTCCCGGCCTGAGACCTAAGTTTGCGCTCGTGCCGCTCACGCTTTTGCTTGAGGCGAGAAGAAAATTTCGGTTTATCAGGTTTCGGGTAACCAGCAGTCTCGCATAACTCGACAACTTCCCGGTAGCTGAGTTCCACCCATTGGCCCACTCTGACGTGCGACGGAATAAAGACGTTCCCATAGCGGACGCGTTTTAAGCGGCTGACGCGAACGCCCTGAGACTCCCAAAGCCGCCGCACTTCGCGGTTTTTGCCTTCCATCACCACGCAGTAGTACCAGGCATTACTTCCCTCTTTTGCACCGGCAACCAGGTCGGTAAACCTGGCCATTCCGTCTTCGAGAAGCACGCCCTGCGTAAGGCGCACCAACATTTCCTCGTCGACCGCGCCATGAACGCGCACCAAATATTCGCGATCTATATTCGAGGACGGATGCATCAACCGATTGGCCAGTTCCCCCTCGTTGGTGAATAACAGTAAGCCACTGGTATTAAAATCCAATCGCCCGACGGCGACCCAGCGACCGGCCTGCAAGCGCGGAAGCTTGGCAAATGCCGTGGGTCTGCCCTCGGGATCAGAGCGGCTGCAAATCTCACCCTCGGGTTTGTTATAGAGAATGACGCGCAGGGGCTGGGCGGTTCTCACGCGGTGGGAAATGTCCTTGCCATCGAACTGAATGCGGTCGTTGTCGTCTACGCGATCGCCGAGATGGGCCATCTTGCCGTTAACCCGCACTTTACCCTCCGAAATCGCGCGCTCCATTTCCCGCCGTGACCCCAAGCCGAAGCGGGCCAACACCTTGTGGAGCTTCTCGCCACGAGGCAACGCCGCTAGCGGCAGACGGGAATCACTCACGCGGCCCCTCCCCACGCTCAGCGCCGCCCACTAATCCCGTTTCAGACGCCGCATCGGCACCCCCGGGGTCACCAGGAAACCGATTTTCTTGCCCCGTCTCGCCGACGGTAGATCCGGCTTCGAGGTTGGGGTCCACGATAGCGCCTGGCACCGAGGCATCGGGTCGAGACTCCACCTCCGCCGGCCCACCGCCAACATCGAACGGGATCACGTTTGCCGTATCCTGATCCCGGCGCTCAAACTCCAAGCCCTGATTGAGGTCGTCAATATCTTTCAGCTCGCCCAGTGTCGGCAACGCTTCCAAGCTTTTCAAATTGAAATAATCGAGAAAGGTTTTTGTCGTCGCGTACAACGCCGGGCGACCGGGCACGTCGCGGTGTCCGACAACTTTTATCCACTCCCGCTCGCTCAGAGTCTTGATAATGTGGGAACTGACGGCCACACCTCTCACCTCCTCGATGTCGCCCCGCGTAAGAGGTTGACGATAAGCGATCAACGCCAGCGTTTCCAACAGCGCACGCGAATACTTCTGGGGTTTTTCCTGCCACAGACGATTGACCCAAGTAGCAATATCTTCGCGCACCTGGAAGCGCCAGCCACTGGCGACTTCCACCAGATCAAAGCCGCGCTGGTGACAACCTTCTCTGATTTCCGCCAGCGCGCCGAGCAGCATGTCTTTATCGGGCACGGACTCTTGATCGAATAGGCTTTGCAGTCTGGCGATGGAAAGTGGCTCTCCCGCCGCCAATATCGCCCCTTCGATGATGCGTTTCAGTTGTTGGCCTTGTTCTCTCATATATTTCCGGATGTTGCGCTGACAGCCTACGATCCCACAGGACGACTGCGCTAGTTTTTTCCGCTAGGAGGACTTCGCTTTCACATGAATGGGGCCAAATGACTCGGTTTGCACAATTTCCACCAGGGACTCCTTGATTAATTCCATGACGGCAAGAAAAGTGACAACCACCCCCAAACGCCCCTCATTTAGCGTAAATAGGCTCACAAAGGGCACGAATTGCCCTCCTCTAAGTTTGTCCAGTACCTGCGCCATGCGCTCGCGAGTGGACAGACGCTCTTTTTCCACATGATGACTTTCAAACATATCCGCCCGTCTTAGCACTTCTGACAGCGCCACCAGAAGCTCCCTTATCTCCACCTCGGGATCGGCACGGGTCAGATTGCGGTCCGGCCCCAGAGCCTTTGCCGTATGGGTGTCGCGGTGTTGACGGGGTATCGCATCGAGGTCTTCCGCCGCTTGCTTGAAACGCTCGTACTCCTGCAGGCGGCGAATCAGCATTGCCCGCGGATCTTCCTCCTCCGCTTCGACCTCCTCAGAGCGCGGCAGCAGCATGCGCGATTTTATTTCCGCCAGCATCGCCGCCATCACCAAGTATTCGGCCGCCAACTCAAAATGCATCGCTTTCATCGCCTCCACATAACTGATGTACTGGCGGGTAATCTCCGACACATCGATCTCCAATATATCAATATTTTGGCGCCTAATCAGATAGAGTAACAGATCCAGCGGACCTTCAAAGGCCTCCAATATGACTTCCAACGCCGCTGGCGGAATATAAAGATCTCTCGGCAGCTCCGTGATCGCTTTGCCCTGCACGATAGCAAAGGGCATTTCCGCCTGCTCTGGCGCGTGGGCGTCACGATCATCCCGAATATGGGCCACGCCACCGGACTTTTCCGGCTTGGCGCCGGTCGACAGGTTTGCGATCTCGGCTCCCGCCTCGACGACTTCGGACTCACTGTCAGGCAAGGGACTTCCTCAATTTTAAGATTGACTTGCAAGGGCGCACATTATAGCGACACTTGGCTTTTGTTAGCTAGGGCCTGCTAAGTCTTTGATTGTGCGAGAAAAGTAAAAATCGCACTTTTTACTTTTCGTCACATCTCGAAGTCGGTGGTGTCGCCGCAACCACGCCGTAAAATGCGGGGCTCATCTCCCGTGAGATCCACCACCGACGTAGGCTCCATGCCACAATAGCCGCCGTCGATGACAAGCTCCAATTGGTGCTGCAGGGTTTCTCGAATGTCGTAGGGATCGGTGAGAGGGTCGATCTCCCGAGGGAGAATAAGAGAACTCGACATCAACGGCTCGCCGAGTTCCTCAAGCAGCGCAAGTGCGATCTTATTGTCCGGCACCCGCAATCCCAAGGTCTTGCGTTTCGGGTGCATCAACCGTCGCGGCACCTCCGTGGAGGCATTGAGTATAAAGGTGTACGGCCCAGGGGTATGACTCTTGATGACACGAAAGGCCGTGTTATCCACCCGGGCATAATTGGCCAATTCGGAAAGATCGCGACACATCAAGGTAAAATTATGATTTTTATTGAGTTGTCGAAGCGCACGAATTCTGTCCAGCGCCATTTTATCGCCGATGTGGCAGCCTAGCGCATAGGCCGAATCCGTCGGATAGGCGATAAGGCCGCCGCGCCTGACGATTTCCGCCGCCTGTGAAATGAGTCTCGCTTGCGGATTTTCCGGGTGAATACTAAAAAACTGCGCCAATGATTTTACCCTTTTTGTTGTCGCTTGTCGCTGCCTGCCGCCCAGGCGGTCCATACCGGCACCACATCATCAGGCAAGGGGGAAAAGCGGCCAAGCTCCTGCCAGTCGTTCCCCGGCATGTGAAAATCGCTGCCGCATGACGCCAGCAGTTCATATTGCGTCGCAATGGTCGCCAGATCGCGCGTCACGCGCGCCTGCTGGACACCACTGACGACCTCCAGCGCCAGACCACCCGCCGCTTTGAAGTCCGCCACCAGTGAACACAGCTTGGTTCTGGTCAGGCTGTATTTGTGCGGATGCGCCAGAACGGCGACGCCACCAGCGGCGCGGATGGCGGCAATGACCTCGTCAAATGCCGGCCAAACTTGCTTCACATCACCGGCTTTGCCGGCCCCCAAGTATCGCTTAAATGCCTGCTGTATGTTCCGGCAGTGGCCCTGCGCTACGAGATACGAGGCAAAATGGGGCCGTCCGATAACAGCGTCGCCGGCCAAGGCCTGAGCACCATGTAAACAATTTTTCAGCCCTACAGCTTCCAGTTTGCCTGCGATCAGCCGCGCCCGCTCCTGACGACGTCGGACCTGCCGCCGCACCGCACACTGCAAAACGGCCGCTTCAAGATCGATATTGAGGCCGACGAGGTGGATATTTACCCCCTGCCACCGGCTGGAGAACTCGATGCCGCTCACAAAGTCCAAACCCTCAAGCTCCGCCTGCCGCCGGGCGCGAGCCACGCCGGCCAGCGTATCGTGGTCGGTCAGGGCCAAAATTGCCACATCTTGGCGTTTAGCCCTCGACACCAGCGCCTCAGGGCTTAAAATACCATCTGACTGGTCGCTGTGGCAGTGGAGATCTACTATCCGCGGCAATTGCTACCACCTATCATTAAGAATTGACGTCATGACCGATAAACGCGAAAAGAAAGAAAGTTTACTCCTCAATTTTTTGCTGAATATCATTATCCCCACCGTGATACTCATCAAATTCAGCGGGGAAGACGCGCTGGGTGTGAAAAACGGCATTATAGTCGCATTATCTTTTCCCATTGGCTACGGTTTCTACGATTTTTTCCGAACCCGCACATTCAATATATTCTCCGCCATCGGCGTCATTAGCATTCTGCTCACCGGCGGCATCAGCCTGCTTGAACTCGATCCGAAATATATTGCCATCAAGGAGGCCGCCATTCCGAGTGTTATCGGCATCGTCACCCTAGCCTCGCTGTTCACCAAGTATCCACTTCTGAAAACGGTGTTTTTCAACGAAAAGTTCGTCCAGGTGGAAAGAGTCCAACGCGCCCTGGTGGATGGCGACGCCGAGAAGGCCTTTGACAGCAGTTTTAAGAACGCCTCGCTAATGTTTTCGTCATCCTTTTTTCTGTCGGCATTTCTCAACTATGCCCTGGCTCGCTATTTGATCATCAGCCCTCCGGGAACGGAAGAATTCAACGCCGAACTCGGCCGCATGACGGCGCTCAGCTATCCCGTAATCACGATTCCCTCGCTTATCGTGATGTTCGGCTCGTTGATTTACCTTTACCGAAGAATAACCAAACTTACTCAACTTACCTTGGAAGAAATTATCGTTGACCCTGAGACAAAAAAGTAGCAACAGAGAGTATCACTATGTACTACGCCATCTTGTGCGAAGACACGGCCAATAGCCTCGAGTTGCGCAAAGCGGCGCGGTCCGGCCATCTGCTGCGTCTACAGGCCTTGAAAGAGGAGGGGCGGCTGCTGGTGGCCGGACCACATCCGGCGCTGGATACTGAAGATCCGGGCGCAGCGGGTTTTAGCGGCAGCCTGATTATTGCCGAATTTGCTTCTCTTGCGGAGGCGACTTCCTGGGCCGACGCCGATCCCTATGTCGCCGCGGGAGTCTATGAACGGGTTATCGTATTACCCTTCAAAAAAGTATTACCCTAGTGTCCTTATTATCTCAAACAAGAATCCATCATGATCCACCGAGTTAACGTTATCATTTTGACCGGCCTACTTTGCATCGCCGCCACGACGGCAGCCCAGGAAACCGTTTATATAAGCGATGTTCTATATGTCCCCCTGCGCAGCGGCCAGGGCGTCGAGTATCGCATTATCAACGCCGCGATGAAAAGCGGCACTAAGCTCACGCGGCTGGGCATCAGCGACGACGGCGCGTGGTCGCGAGTGAGGACGGAAGGCGGCACCGAGGGTTGGATTCGCAACCAATATCTGAGTGAAGAAATGACCGCCCAGCTGCAGCTCAACCAGGCGGTCACCCGCTTGGCGCGCCTGGAAAAGGAAAATAATGAATTGAAAAGTCGCAATGCCGGGCTGACTCAGCAAAATCAATCACTCTCGCAACAAACCAGCCAGGCCGCCCAAACCCAATCGGCACTGGCAAGCGAACTGGAAAAAATCAAGCAACTGTCGGCTGGCGCGATCGAACTGGACCGCCGCTACCAGGAGCTGTTACAGAAGCACGAGCTTACGCAAACGCAACGGGATTCTCTGTTGGCCGAAAATGAGAACTTGAAAAACGATCAGCGCCTGACTTTTTTACTTTACGGGGCCGGGATTCTAATACTGGGTGTGCTGTTGGCGGTTATTCTGCCTGCACTCAAGCCCAAACGAGGCTATTCAGAATGGAAATAGTCTGCCTACTTGCAACACACAAAAGAGATTAAGTGACCATGTTCACACACACGGTAAACATGCTTTTTAGACCTCTTGTAGTGATCATCCTGAGCCTGGCGTTGTCTGCGATAACCCAGGCGGCAAAAAGCGAAGCGGTGAAAAATCCACAGGTCTTGCTGCAAACCTCATCGGGCGAAATAACTATCGAACTCTACGCCCGCGAAGCCCCCATCACCGTTGCCAACTTCCTACAATATGTTGATGAGGGTTTCTACAACGGAACAATTTTCCATCGCGTGGTACCCGGCTTTGTCGTCCAGGGCGGTGGATTCACCTTTGATTTTCAAAACAAGGCAACCCGAGATCCTATCCAAAACGAATCCGATAACAAATTAAAGAATCTGGTGGGCACTTTGTCGATGGCGCGCACACGCGACATCGATAGCGCCACCTCGCAGTTTTTCATCAATATCACCGACAACCCGGCGCTGGATTACGGTAAGGGTAAGCATGGTTACGCGGTATTTGGCAAAGTGGTGAACGGCTTCGACATCGTCAAGAAGATTGAAAAAGAACCTCGCGGGCTCTATCGCGCCCACCCCGAGGCGCCCAATTATCCGATCATCATCGAAAAAGCCTCGCGCCTGTGAACCAAACCAACGACAAGGCGAAAGCAATAAACAAGACATCACCAATATCACTCAGCGTCAATTTGAATAAAGTGGCGCTGATCAGAAACTCTCGCGATGGCAACTTCCCGAAGCTGGAAGACTTTGCACGGCTTTGTATCAATGCCGGCGCCAACGGCCTCACCGCGCACCCAAGGCCCGACCAACGCCACATCCGTCCAGGCGATATCAGCGCGCTCGCCAAAATCACAGCGGCAGTCAACGACGTCGAGTTCAATATCGAAGGCAATCCACTGGCCGACGCGCGCGGCGATTATCCAGGGCTCATCCCCCTGGTTGAACAAACGCGCCCTGACCAGTGCACGCTCGTGCCGGATAGTGATGGTCAAAAGACCTCCGACCACGGTTTCGACCTACGCAGAGATTTCGATGTTCTGGCGCCGTTCGTCGCGCACATTAAGTCGCTGGGAACTCGGGTCAGCCTTTTTATGGATCCCGATCCGACACAAATAGCCTTGGCGCAGCAACTTGGCGCAGATCGCGTTGAGCTTTACACCGGTCCGTTTGCCTGGGCCTACGCCAATGACGCGGAGCGAGCAAGGGAGATCTTTTCGCAGCACTGCCGGGCGGCGAAAACCGCAACGGCAACCGGACTCGGCGTCAACGCTGGCCACGATTTGAACTTAAAAAATATGGCGCTCTACAAATCACTGCCGGGGCTGCAAGAGGTGTCGATTGGCCATGCCTTGACCGTCGATGCGCTGCTGATGGGGTTTGAGGCGGCAATTGAGGAATATTTATCAGTTTGCAGCTAAACTGAGGGAAACTTCCGCATATGCGCGATATCTTATTAACCCGACAATTAAAATTGTCGGGTTAATAAGAAGGTTCTCTGACAATTTCGCGGTGTTCTTACCTTTGAAATAAGCGAGTTCTCTATGCATTCAATACTTGTCAAAGACTATATGGACCGAAACCCCCACGCCATCGCCAATGACGCCACCGTCAAAGATGTCGTCATGGTGCTGTTGGAAGCAAAAATAACCGGCGCGCCCGTGGTGGACGCGCAAAAAAACCTTGTCGGCTTTGTTTCCGAGCAGGACTGCATCGAAGAAATGCTGAACGACACCTTCTATTGTGAGGAGCCGCCGCCGGTGACACAGGTGATGAGCACGGAGGTTAGAACCGTTTCTCCGCTGAGTTCAATCGTGGAAATTGCAGAAAAAATGGCAGCAAACCCACCGAAAAATTATCCGGTCTGCGAAAACGGTAAACTCATCGGTTTGATTTCCCGTCAGCTGATATTAAAAGCGCTGCTGGAAAACAACGAAGATTGCTATCTTCATACCTGAAGCCGCCGTCGCCAGGCGCCGGCGGCTGTGACGGCATGCCAAGGTGAACCACGATCGCCCGCGATGCAAATTAAAATGGCGGGCCGGACATGTGTTATGACCAAAGCGGACAGTAGCGGAGATAGCAGCGGCTATGCGGAAAAAAAGAAGTTTTTCGCACAACTACTTACCGTCTACGGCAGAAAGCCAGTGCTCGAAGCATTGACCGCTAAAGGCGTGGAAATCTATCGCCTGCATCTAGCCAAGTCCAACCGCAGCGCCACCATTCTCGACCAAATCACCGCAACGGCAAGGTCAAAGGGAGCGGAAATTGTATACCACTCGCGAGAAGCGCTGTCCCGAATATCAAAGAATAAAAAACAGGACCAGGGCGTCGCTGCCGACGTGAAACTCAGGGGATTTGAGGATTTTGAACAGTTCATGGCGAACCTGCCGCGGCAATTTGAAATGATCGCTCTCGACAGCGTGAACAACCCTCAAAATCTGGGGATGATCATTCGTTCGGTGTCCGCCTCTCCGCTAAGGGGACTACTGCTGCCGCGACAAGGCTGCGCAAAACTGGACTCCCTGGTTGTCAAAGCCAGCGCCGGCGCGCTGTTCAAGGCGCGAATTATTCGCTGTGACGCACTTGCTGCCGCTCTCACGGCACTGCGGGCTCGAGGGGCGGATATCGTGAGCCTTGACCTAAACGCTCAAATGCTTCTTTCCGGCCTCGCGGATGTACCCAAACGGGTATTTGTGCTGGGGAACGAGTCGCAGGGAATTGGCGCTAACATCAAAACTGCCTGCAATTCGAGTGTCAAGATTCCCATGTGCAATGGGATCGAATCTCTCAATGTCGCGGTGGCGGCGGGCCTTCTCGCGTTTCGCAAAGTGCTTTAGATTTGCAGCTAGCCCTTGTCAGTATCCAGCTGTTGAATCGACCATAGTGTGCGCGTCAGTAGGAAAGTGGCAAACAGCGCTATACTGGAATAACTCATAAAGCTGAACACTTGATCAATTTCAATGCGGTTTAGCACATAACCGGTAACCAGGGCGCCAAGAGGCGCTGCACCAAACAACATGAGCTGATAAGCCGCCGTAACACGGCCCCTCATCTCAGGTGCCGCAAGTGACTGCAGCACTAGGCGGCAGCGACCGGCCGAGTTACCGGCGACCAGCCCCCACATAAACACCAAGCTGTAAAAGCCAAAGGATGTCGGCTCGCGAGCCAGGCCAAAACCGATGAGGGCGGTATACAGCAGACTGAACAGCGCTCCCTGGCCGGGATATTCAACCGTTTTTCTACGCAGCAGGAAACTGTGAGCAATAATCATCCCAGCGACAAACAACAACTGCAATCCGGCGTATTCCGACGACGAGAAATTATAGCTGCGGGTTGCCACCAACGGAATGGCAACCAAAAACACACCCAAATGCATGTAACCGTTGAAGGCAATCAATACCATCAACTGCCGCAAGCCGGAACTGTCTACAATATGGGCAAGCGCCCGACGTATATCGGTGGCGGTGTTATACCAGGAACTGGTCGGCCTGTCCTTTTTCTGCACCAGGGTCATAAACACCAGACTCGAGATGAAAGAGACGCCAGCCTGAATGGCCACTATGAGTTCAACCCCCAGCGTCTCAGCGAGCGCGGCCAAAGCAATACCGGCACTCTGTAAGCTGAATTGCGTGATGCTCAGCATCGAAATGCGGCGCTGAACCGACGCCGCATCGATTTCAGTGACGAGTTTTTCCCGCACCGGCTGAACAAATGCATTGCCGGTGCCAACCATGACCGCGTAGACAACCAGTCTAGAAAAGTTGCCGCCGTCGGAGGCCAGAAGAAAACAAAGGCCGAGATAACTGCAGGACAGCAGCAGTTGCGCGCAACAGAGGATTTTGGCCGCGTCAAATCTGTCGGCCCAGGCGCCGGCGACAAGCATAAACAACAATGTGGGCAAGAGCGCGGCGGCTTGCACCCAACCCCACTCCGTAGACGACAGCTCCAGTTCCACCATCGCTATCCAGGCGAACACCACTAAGTGCACGCCAGTCGCGAAGGCGCTGGTACCATGAGAGATGAGAAATCGCGTTAACGGGGACAAAAAATAACTGTCTGCGCAAATACGCCTATTATACGCTTATTGCAAGGTCCGTGGCATCGCCCGCGACTCTTCAGCGCAGTTATTGTTAACCCGGCAGGCATTTATGCCGGGTTAATAATTCGGTGGCCTACACCGCTTCTCTGAGGCGACGAGTTTTGGTGGCGCCGAGCGCCTTGACCGAAAGATCTTCCAAGAAGATTACCGAGCTATCGCATCCTTCGGTTTTGAGTTTCACCTGTAGACTTTTCAAATTACCACGGCCGTTTACCTTAACTCTGCCGTTCATCAGCACACTGCTGCTGGAAGATGCCATACATCTGTCAATCGGAATGGTATGTTTGCTTTCCTGATCCTGATACACAAGGAGCAAAAACAGGCGCCCCCCGCGAGCGACGCTGGAGCGCAGCCACGCGGAAATGTCAATGCTACCGCTCCAGCTCTTATTGAAATTCCAGCCACTAGACTGCATAAAGCCGATAGGATCTATTGAAGAAAGGAGTTTTTCCTCCATAACCTCACCACTTGTCACATGATTTAATATGTCGTTTTTATGGTTGTAGAATCGGGTATTTAGACCGCTTGCACAAATCGCTTAGCAAGCTAAATATACCTCATCATTGTAATTCAGAGACGCCACCGTGTATTTCTATTCGCGCCATTTTTGTATCGGTTTTACAACTTTTTACAAGTAGTGAGAAGTGTTTCAAAGTCCAAGATTATCTTGTGAGCCAGTCCACATTTCTGCCGCACACGAGTTGCTGAAAAAGCAAACACCCGCAGCGTGCTCACTCAGTTGAATCTGAAAGCACGGGTTTTTTGCTTCAGTTGCACAATGAGTGCCGGCTGATTTTCATACGCGACGCGGTTATACAGTACCGCAATATCGAGTAAGGGCGCTGACCATTCTTGTTTGCTGTTACCCACCCGTTTGGCGAAGGCGAGAGGAGTTTCGCCCGTGTGGGGGGCGTAACCATAGCGCCTCAGCCGCCCTATGAAAGCGACATAGACAGCTTGTTCGGGGTACTCAAAATAAGTGCGCACGCGCCAGGTCAGGGTAAGAAAATACAACGACAAAATGACAAATGCCGACCCGACAAAAATGACAGCAATTCGCCAGACCTCGGCGCCGCCAAGCAGGCGGCGGAATAGGCCGGCCTGTTTTTCCGCATTATAACCCAGCACCCAGCGCTGCCAGGAATAATTAAACGCGTCTAAACGCAATTGCAGATAATTGACAAACCCCACGCTAAAAAAACCTCGCACCAGCCGCTGTTCATCCGCCGCCAGCGATTGCTCCAACCCCTGCTCTATCCGTAGCGGTGACACCGCCGCGGTGGGATCCACTCGCACCCAACCCCGGTTCGGCAGCCAGACTTCGGCCCAGGCGTGGGCATCCGCCTGGCGCACAATGATATAATTTTCAATTGCATTGAATTCACCTCCCTGGTAGCCGACGACGACTCGCGCGGGGACGCCGGCGGCACGCATCAGCACCACAAAACTACTGGCGAAGTGCTCGCAAAACCCACGCCGGGTAATAAACAAGAATTCATCGACACTGTGCGCACCCAGGGGTGGAGGTTGTAACGTATAAGTGAAAGAGGCATTAAATAAATCCAGTGCACTGGCGACGATCTCCCGTGCTTCAAGTCCCTGCTCCAGCCAGCGACGGGCCAAGTCGCGCGCGCGGGGATTGTAGTTACCGGGCAAGCGTAAATTTCGACGCTGGACACTCTGCTCCAACACCAGTGGTGATGCCATATAGTCCGCCGAGGAGACCACGTGATATTGCGTGCGGCTGGCAACCGGTTGGGCAGACTCAGCAAGAAAATTATGCGTGAAGAATATCTTACTTGCTGTTGAATACACCGACAGAGGCACCATCAAGGTGAATAACCACCGTTGCTGGTGGGGTTCCAGCAGCACCTCATAGCGAATATTTGGCGCCTTGTCATTGACCGCAAGCTGCCAAAAGTCGGGAGCGCCCCGACCACTCGCCGAACGCCTGAAAAAGGGGTTTTCTCGGTGTCTCCAGCGACGGCCGTCGAACTCATCCAACACCAGACCGCGCCAGTACCAGTCGCTGCGCGGCGGCAACTTTACATTATTATCCTCGCTTGCAAAGGACACACGAAACGCCACCTCGCGGGATTGGCTCAAAGAAGTGAAATCCCCAGGCGCCATCGAGTCGCTAAAGCCCGTCACACCTGTGCTCTGGGGTATCGGCACGTGCCAGAGTGTGCCGGCGCGCGGCAGAATGACAAACAGCAACAACATCAGTGGCAGGCTTTGCGCAAACAACATCAAACTCGCCGCCAGCTGTTTTTTAAGTGAGGGCGATCGCGAACGGTAGACGCAGTTCCAGGCACAAAGCAGGCTGAAGACCGATAGACTGCCGTAGATCGCCATAAAGATGGTTTGGTGAAACAAAAATTGCGCAGCGACGGTGATAAAGCCGACATAAATAACCAGTAACACATCGTTGCGGGAGCGGACTTCCAGCAGCTTGAGGACAAACGACACCACCAAAAATGCCACTAAGGGTTCCACACCGACGGCGCCGGCGTAGGATATTACGAGGCCGGCAATACTCACCAGCCCCAGCACCAACTTGAGTGTATTGGAAGGAAAAGACCAGGCACCGCGATATATTTGCACTCGCCATAACAGGGCGGCAAACCAAAGTGCGGGAACCCACTTCGGTAGAGACCAAAACAAGGGCATAATCGCAACGGCTTGGGCAAATAACAGCCAGGCCAAGGTGTGCCTGTTTACCCATCTGTGCTGCGCATTTTGCTTCACCCTGCCCCCTATTTCACATCAAAGCACGCCAGCGCCTCGAGAATTTGCGCTTTGTGGTTTTCACCCTTGCCGGGAAGTATTTTTTGCGCCGGAAGCAACAGGCCATAATTTTCATCTTGTAAATGAAACTGCAGAGCCCAGTAACATAAGGCGGAAAGCTTCAGTTCGGTGTCGGCAGTATTGATATGAAAAAAGTCCAACCAAATTTCTCTTGAGATACTCTGACTGAATTCCTTGCTATACAGTCCGCGATCGCGGGCGTAGAGCTTCCAAGCGATATGCTTCAGAGAATCACCGGGCCGATATTCGCTAAGGGCAGTAAAGTCTTCCCCACCGCGAACCGGATGCTCACCTTCGCCCTCCTCATCTTCTATCGCCGCATGGGTCAGCGGCAGGGCAATCGGTTTGGGGTAGACGAGCGCGTGCGCATCAAAATTCAGCCATGTCCAGCAGCGCAATAGACCCAGCGGAAATTCACTTTCCACCAGCAGGCGACCGGGCGTCAGAACGCCGCGCCTTTGCGCCAGATCTCCGACTTTGGCTTTGACAGTGACATCGCCGTCGATTGCTATGCTCAAGGGATCAAGGTGACTGTGCTGCCACCTCAAACCGATGCCATCGCTCGGTTTTTTCTTACCGCTGGTGACATCAAAAAAAAACAGCGCGACCTCACCGGAAAATGCATTTGCGGCCCCTTTCAGTTCGATCTCCAAACCTGCTAGGTTGGCGTATGTGTGTAAAATGCTAACAATGAAAATGCTGATCAGCAAAAAAGTCAACGCCAGTATTAAGTTGTTTTGATAGTTTGTGCCAAGCAACCACAGCACCATCACAAACAGCAAAAACACGAAGCCCCGCTTACTCGGAAAGATATACAGATTACGGCTTGTCAGGCAGTGACGAGTTTTCATTGGATTGCGCCGGTCGAGCCAGCGAAAAAATCGCGCTCGCCACCACGATGTGACAATGAAAAAAAGCTTAGGGAACGACATCAACATTTTTTAGCATAAAATCCGTAATGGAGCCATTGTCGGCCAGAGCTTCCTTGTTATTTTGCCCGATGGTGCCACGCACGCGGTGTGCAACCACGGAGGGAACAACTGCTTGGATATCTTCCGGCAGCACATATTCTCTAGCGTGTACAAGCGCCCAGGCTTTGGCCGCCATTAACAAGGCCAGTGCGCCGCGCGGAGACAGGCCATAGCTGAAGTGCTCATTGAAGCGGGTAAAATCCACCAACCGCTGTAGGTAATCCAGCAACTGTCCACTGGCTTTTACTTTCTTTACCTCATCTTGGATGCTCGCCAGTTGCGCTTTCGTGGTGAGCGGCGCGAGGTCCCGCAAGCGCTCACGCGGCTCTATTCCCCGATAAAGTGCGAGTTCGGTCTGGGCATTGGGATAACCCAAAGACACGCGCATGAGGAATCTGTCGAGTTGAGATTCCGGCAAAGGGTAGGTGCCGGCCTGCGACAGTGGGTTTTGCGTCGCGATAACAAAAAACGGTTCGGGCAAGGGCCTGGTTTCGCCCTCGACCGTCACCTGACGCTCCTCCATCGCCTCGAGCAGGGCGCTCTGTGTTTTTGGCGTCGTGCGATTGACTTCATCAGCAAGTAAAACCTGGGTGAAAATTGGTCCCGAACGAAACTCAAAGCTCGACGTATCGCGATTGAAGATGGCCGCCCCCAGGATATCCGCCGGCAACAGATCACTGGTAAACTGCACGCGCTCATAGCCGAGCCCCAAAATTTTGGCCAGGCACTGAGCCAGGGTAGTTTTGCCCATGCCGGGAAGATCTTCAATCAGCAAATGCCCCCGGGCAAATAGACAGGCAAGCGCCAATTTAACCTGCCGTTCTTTGCCGAGCAGAACGGTGCCCACGCCGTCGACAATACTCGCTATCAACTGATTCATATTTTTAGACAGGACCCCACGTGTTGGACACCCGCCTGAAACGTGTTGCCGGCGGGAATTTTGCGCCATGGATTATTTGATTATCCCCTTGTTATGCTAGTCAAAGGCAAGACCGGCGGCAACTTTGCCGCACCCTATAGTTAGGCTTTGTGAATTTACTTCGCCGGAAAATGTCGAGCGCTGGAAAAAACCTCGCCCAGGCTGGCATATTCGCTGGCGCCAAGGCGGCTGAGGGGGGAGATGATGGCAGCATCGATTTTCGGTCGGCCCTTAGCGTCCAAAGAGACCGCCTCATCACTGACAAATACCTCATCGATTTGGCAAAATATAATGCCCTGTCTATTGGGGCCTATTTCACTTACATCGTATAAATGGCAGGCCATGGCGATCCGACACCTCTCTAATCGCGGCAACGCCCAGGCATCCTGCTTCACCAGCGAGAGCCCCAGTCGGGACACTTCGGATTCGCCGTGCGGGAGCGGCGCGGCACTGGCGGTCACCTGTTCGGCACAATCTTGCGAGGCGATATGCACCACTAAATTGTTGCGCTCGAGAATGTTGCGCCGCGTATCCTTGAGTTCACCGCCAGGTTTGAAGCCGATGGACATGACGATCAACGGCGGGTCGCTGCACAGCGCATTAAAATACGAAAACGGTGCAAGATTATAGGACGGCTGCCGCCCCGAAAGCTCACCATTGTCGGTGAGCACCCAGGCAATGGGTCGGGGAATCACAATCTGCGTCATCACGTGATAACGCTGGTTGACGCTTAGGGAAGCAAAGTCAATGTGCATCAGGGTGTTAAAGTTGCGTAAGCCCGCGCTCGAGGTCGTTTTTGATGTCGTCGATGTCTTCAATCCCCACCGCGACCCGGATGAGGTTGTCGCTGATGCCAGCTGCCGTTTTTTCCGCCTCCGACAAACGCCCGTGGGTGGTGGTGGCCGGATGGATGATGGTGGTCTTGACATCGCCCAAGTTGGCAGTAACCGATAATATCCTGGTGGCGTCAATGACGCGCCAGGCCGCTGCGCGGCCACCTTTGACGCGAAAAGACAGAACGCCGCCAAAGGCCGACTGTTGCACCTTTGCCAGCTCGTAACCGGGGTGGGATTGCAACCCGGCATAGTAAACATGTTCAACATTAGGCTGGTCATCCAGCCAGCGGGCCAGCGCCAGCGCATTTCTGCTGTGGCCCTCCATGCGCAGGCGCAAAGTCTCCAGGCCTTTGAGAAACACCCAGGCATTAAAGGGGCTCATCGTCGGGCCGCAGGTTCTGACAAAACCGAGCACCTCGTCCATCAGGTCCCGGCGACCGACCACGCAACCGCCGAGGCAGCGACCCTGCCCGTCCAGATACTTGGTCGCCGAATGAATGACCATATCCGCCCCGAGTGCCAGAGGCCGTTGCAGAGCCGGCGTGCAAAAACAATTGTCCACCACTAGCAAACTGCGCCGGGCATGGGCCAGCTCCGCCAGCCGGCGAATATCGGCCACGTCGCAGAGCGGATTCGAGGGGGTCTCCAAGAACATTAATCTGGTGTTGGCGGTCACCGCGCGCTCCCAAGCGGAAAAATCCGTCAGTGGCACCCAATCCACCTGCACACCAAATTTCTCCAGGTATTTGCCGAACAGAACGGTGGTGGTGCCAAATACACTGCGCGAACACACCACATGCTCGCCGGCGCGCAGCAGCGCCATACAGGTGGCAAGAATTGCCGCCATGCCGGACGCGGTGGCGACCGCTGCCTCCCCTCCCTCCAGCGCGGAGATTCGCTCCTGAAACACCCTCACCGTCGGATTCGTGTAACGCGAGTACACATTACCCGGCTCTTCCCCGCTAAAGCGGGCCGCGGCCTGCGCGGCGGAAGCAAACACATAGCTCGAGGTGGTATAGATGGGCTCACAGTGCTCGCCTTCGTGCGACCTGGTCTGGCCGGCGCGCACGGCTAGCGTGGCGAGGCCCGCATCGGCTAATGGATCGACATCATTTCCCACCCAGACACCCTTCTGCTGAAAGTTACTGACAAGCCTGCCGTTACAAACAAAGCCCAAGAGAATGCCAGATAATACGTTGAAATGCGAATGTTAAGGAACCTCTGAAGAAATCAGGGTGGTTTTTTAGGTTATTCGCCGTTGTGCATGCCGACCATGGCGTTGGAGCTCTCCGCCAGCGCCCTGTCGCGGGCGGCTTTGACATGGTCAGCGCGCTCCCTTTCGAGCCGCCCGAGGTAAGCGTCATCCACATCGGCGGTGATATAGTCGCCATCAAATACCGAACAGTCGAAACGGGGAATCTCCGGATTGCCCTCCGACGATGCGGCAACCAGGTCGGCCAGATCCTGGTAGATGAGCCAGTCGGCGCCAATTTCGCGTTCAATGTCTTTTTCACTGCGATTGTATCCCACCAGTTCCTGGCGCGAGGGCATGTCGATGCCGTAGACATTCTGATACTTGACTACCGGCGAGGCGGACGCAAAATACACCTTTGCGGCGCCCGCCTCGCGTGCCATTTGAATAATTTGCTCACACGTGGTGCCACGCACGATGGAGTCATCCACCAACAGCACGTTTTTGCCCTTGAATTCCAAATCGATGACATTCAGTTTTTGCCTCACCGATTTGCGTCGCTGCTGCTGGCCGGGCATGATGAAGGTACGTCCGATATAGCGGTTTTTGACCAGCCCCTCGCGAAATTTCACCCCCAATGTCTGGGCCACGGTCTGCCCCGCCACCCGGCTACTGTCGGGAATGGGAATCACCACATCGATATCGTGGTCGGGGCGCACTCGCATGATTTTGGCGGCCAGTCGCTCCCCCTGGCGCAAACGAGCCTTGTAGACGGACACGCCATCCATAATGGAATCCGGCCGCGCAAAATAGACATGCTCAAATATGCACGGGCTCAACCGCGGACTGCGCGCGCATTGACGCGTATGTAATTCGCCGTCCACGCCGATGTAGACGGCCTCCCCCGGCGCCACGTCGCGAATCAGTTCAAAGCCGAGCACATCGAGGGCCACACTTTCTGAAGCGATCATGGTTTCCTTACCTCTGTCGGTGTCGCGCACGCCAAACACCAGCGGCCGCAAGCCATGGGGATCTCGGAAAGCGACGATGCCATAGCGGGCGATCATGGCAACGACCGCATAGCCGCCGGAGACGCGATTATGCACCCCTTCCACCGCCCGAAAAATATCTTCCGCCGTCGGGATCAGCTTGCCTTGTAATTGCAGCTCGTGGGCAAAGACATTGAGTAAGACTTCAGAATCGGAATCGGTATTCAAATGGCGTAAATCGGCTTTGAAGAGATCCTCCGACAGTTTGTCGGTATTGATGAGATTGCCGTTGTGGGCAAGAGCGATGCCGTATGGGGAGTTGACGTAGAAGGGCTGAGCAAGCGCGGGACCGGAACTACCGGCAGTGGGATAACGCACATGGCCGATGCCAATGTTGCCCACCAGACGATGCATGTGGCGCGTTCGGAACACATCTTTCACCAGCCCCACCGCCTTCTGTTGCGCCAGCTTGTCATGGTGACAGGTCATAATGCCGGCAGCATCTTGCCCGCGATGCTGAAGCATGGTGAGTGCGTCGTACAAGGCGACATTAACGTCACTTTGGCCGACAATGCCGACAATTCCACACATCTACGTAACCCTCAAACCCAGCGCCCATGGCCAGCGCAGTTGTTCAACTGAACAATCCAGCAAAAAACTCGATCAACTCGTTCGCGGCCAGACGACACCACCCCTCAAACTCCATCAGATGCGGAATCAGCAAGGATTCGCGCCACCACTCATCTTCATCGATGGCCACCAGGGGTGGCACCAAAAGCAACACGGCCATAATGACAATAAAACCACGCACGAAGCCGAATATCATCCCGAAAAGACTGTCCGTGCCCGACAACCCCGTCATTCTAACCACTTCGCCCATTAAATAGTTCACCATAGCGCCGACAATCAAGGTTGCGGCAAACAATATGGCAAAAGCCACCATTTCCCGCAGCGAGGGCGTGGTTATTTGGGATTCAAGCAGGCCCGCGAGGGGATCGCGGAAGGTCATGGCGATAAAGAACGCCAACACCCAGTTGGCCATGGACAGGGCTTCTTTCACAAATCCGCGTTTCAGGCTGATCAGGCTGGAGATGAGAAGTATCAGGAGAATGGCCCAATCTGCCCAGTTCATAATGTAAAGGTGTCGTCGTGATCCGCTGCCTCAAGAGAGCGCCATTCTAACAGAGGCGCCATCGATTTCGGAACCGGCGGCGTCAACTATTTAGGACCTGTTAACAACCCGGCAGGCATTTATATCGGGTTAATCGCCTCACATGAATGTGAGGTCATGCGTCGCAAGACGCATGCAAACCGGGATGCCGGACCACCTTAAAATCAAGGGTTTTCGTACAAAACCGCCAATTTTCGGAGAGCGCCATGGGACGCGCCGGCACAGCGGCTTCGGCACGCGGTGATAGGTCGGGGCTCGCCGCTTCGAGATTTTTTGGCTATAACCTAAACAAAGCCCAAATTTTTAAAGCCCAAGCCTTTAATTTTGTTATCGTTTTCATGCGGCAAATCGACATCATCAAAGCATACAGCCAAAAACGCTGTCTGATAGTGAATGCCAATCCCGATGAACGAGCCTACCTCAAGCGCTGCCTCGTCGATTCTGGCGGCCGTCAGATCGATACCGCCGGACACGCGCAAGAAGCGGTAGATCTCTGCCAGCGCAGCGGCTACGACCTCGTAATCTCTGATGACAACAACCTGGGCAAAGGCAAAAACGGCCAGCAATTGCTCGAAGAACTTCGCTACGAGGGGCTGTTGCGAAACAGCGCGATTTTTATTCTGACGACGTCGGAAACCATATCCCAAAACGTCATTCACGCTCTCGAGTACCAGCCTGACGCTTACCTCCGCAAGCCTTACAGTCGCGAACACCTGCGGCCCCGGCTGGACGCGGCGCTACTGCAAAAGGAGGCGCTGATCGAAGTGTACCGGGCCCTGGATTTAAAACACTCACGCACGGCTATCCAGGCCTGTCGAGACCTCACCAACCAGGGAGGCCGCTACCGGAACGAGGCGACAAAAATGCTGGGGGAGTTGCTTTGCCAGCGGGACATGTTTGACGAAGCGTTCTCGGTTTACGCCGACATTGACGAGGCAAAGCGGCCACTGTGGGCACGTCTCGGCTACGCCAGAGCCTGTATCGGCGTCAGCAAATTAGATGAGGCGGAGGCCGCGCTCAAGGCCACTATCGACAGCCACCCGCACTGTGTCGATGCACACGATCTGGCGGCAAGGGTTCTGGCGGCGCAAGGCAAACCTGAACAGGCCCAGCAAGCGCTCGTCACAGCGGTGAGCATATCTCCTAAGTCGACCAGCAGACAGCGCGAGTTGGGCAGGATCAGCGCCGAAGTGGGCGATGACCATGTCGCCGCGCACGCGTTTCGCGCAGCCATTCGCTGTGGTAAAAACTCCCGCCAAGAACGCGCCGAGGATTACCTTGACCTCGCCCAGACACTGCTCGCGATGGCCCACAAGGGCAGCGACCCTGTTACTGAGCTGACGACGGAAGCCCTGGCAACCCTTGAGCAGTTGGACAAAAAGTTTCATCAACACCTCATGGTACAGATGCGACGCCATCTCCTCGACGCTGATATCCACCATCTAAGGGGCGATTCGATAAAATCCACAGCGGCGCACGAGGAGGCATTAAAACTCTTTGCCGACACGAAGTTTAGCGCGATGGAAAATACATCGACGCAACTGTGCATCGACTGCGCCGAGGCCTTCATGGCGCGCGGGTGCTACGACGAGGGCGAACGCTTACTGCAGGCACTTGGCAGACACAACAGCGACCATCACCTTGCGGTCAGAATAGACAAGCTATTGCGCGAACCCGTCACCAAGGAAGGCATCGCCTATGCCGCCACATTAAATAAACGCGGTATAGACTTTCACAACGTCAATAAATTTGACGAGGCAATCGAAGCCTTCCGACGCGTGCTGGATGAGCTCCCCAATCATATTGGATTAAACTTGAACCTGGTGCAGGCCATGGTCAGCAAGAGCCATCAGACCGGACTGTCAGATAGAGAGCTCTCGCTGCTGGCGAGCTGTTTACAACGGGTTGGCCAGATTCCCGAGAACTCGCAATACCGGCAACGCCTTGACTACCTCGCCAAGCGCGCGCGTAAAATCTTGAACCAAGCGAGGGATTAGAGAACCAACTATTATTAACCTGGAAATTAAATAGGTCGTCCTGACCTATTTAATTGTCACCCTTAAAAGCAAAACAAATAATTACATAGAATACCCACCATGACCTTGCCTCGCTTTATGTCACTATGCTTACGCCGTCGTTACTCGCTAGCGGTATGCTATCTCGCCTTGGCCCTTGTCTACCTCGCAATATTCGAGCAACAAATACGCGAGGCTGTGAAAATGCCCGAGTTGCTTATCGCACCCATCATGGCCGTGGGTTCATTTGTCGCCGGTTCGACATTTTTAGGCGGCGGCGCCGTGGCATTTCCGGCGCTCACAAAAATTCTCAACAGTGACCCCGAGACCGCCAAGACCTTTTCCCTGGCCATCCAAAGCGTGGGTATGACATCGGCTTCGCTCTACATTATCTCGCGCGTGCCGGCGCTACCAATTAAATTCATGGTATTTTATCTTTGCGGCGCCGGCGCGGGCTTGGCGCTCAGCTTGTGGGCACTCCAGGACATTTTTACCTCTGCGGATATTCGGGTGGGCTTCACCATTTTTGTCCTTTGCTTTTTAATCATTTACCTATGGACCCACAATAACGTCACGGCACACCCTGAGTACAAAAACGACCACGGCCGCTTTGATCACGACAAAATTATTTTTACCCGGGCTTCCTGTGCCCTAATTATCATTTGCGGTTTGCTCGGCGGAATCATATCGGGGCTAATAGGTTCCGGCGCCGATTTGTTGGCATTTTGCCTGCTTTCGCTATTTTTCAGGATTGAGATAAAGCTTGCCACCCAAGTATCCATAATCGTAATGGCCTGTTCATCGCTGATCGGTCTCATTCTCCAGATCTCTATCTTCGACGACATTCCGCCGCAGGTAGTGGACCTTTGGTACATCGCCGCACCGATCGTACTATTTGGCGCACCACTGGGCGCCGTGTTCTGCAAGCGAACAACAACGAGTTCTCTGGTGATTTTCATTTGCGCGATTGTTGCTGTCGAGGTCATCTCCACTATTTGGCTTGTGGGTATCGCTGGGGATAGAATCCTGTTTTATTTCCTCGGTTTTGCCACAGCGCTGGTGTCACTTTTTTTGTTGTTTTTGCAATCGCCGTATCATATCGAAAAATCGCCGGCGCCTCGGAGCATCTCGACAACCCAAGCGGATCGCGGTGAAGACGCGGATTGACAGCGGGCCGACGATTTGTGCTTAGGGTTCAAACCTCAGCAAGATCGAAGACACCTTGTGCTTGTCTTCGATCTCCTTTTTCTGCCGGATTAAGACATTCTTATCCAGTTTGGGACCAACGTAAAGCCGAGTCATCTTGCCACGACTGGTGTCGACGTTTTTGATATAGGCTGCGTAGCCATCGGCAATTAGCCTATCGCGAAGTTGCTTGGCGTGCTTCTCAAAACGAAAGCTCGCGACCTGCAAAACCCAGCTCTTCGGTACGCCATTTTCATCCACGCTCGGGGCCTCAGGCTGCAGATCGACAACCTTTTGATCGTCTGGGATGAACATTTCCCTCGCCGATTCGGCTTGCTTTCCAACGACGGGCGCGATCGCCCTTTCGATTTCCACGGGCTCAACATGCGGCGCCGGCGGAATCTGAGTTTTTCTGTCAACCGGTTCGATGCGCTCCCTATCGAAAACCACGGGCACGAAAATAACCGCCAATGCGAATAACACAAAGGCTCCGATTAAACGTTGTTTCAATCCGTCGTCCATTGTCATTTGGCTCCAGACAAGAATTCATGCGCGGATGCGATGGCAAAAAAAGAGCCAAATACTAAAATAATGGGGCCCTCTTGCACAGTACCAGACCTTTGCCCATTGCTTGCCGTTTCCACTACGGCAATGGTGTCTCGCAGCGCCACCGCGACTGTCTGCGCGCGCTCGATATCCGCATCCGCGACGCCCAAATCAAGCAGAATGGCAGCCAGATGCTCACTGCTGGCGGAACGGGCCACGCCGGCAAATCCACTGACCATCCACCTGTCAACCAACCCCACCAGGGGACGCAACGTGTTGCCTATCTGTTTGTCCGCCAGCATTCCCACCACCGCGTAAACGGGCCGACCGTGACATTTTGCCAATCGCCCGCGCAAGTGCTCGACGGCAGCCGGATTGTGGGCCACATCCAAAATTACGGTCGCTGATTTAAGCACTATGCTCTCAAATCTACCGGGCAAACCAAGCCCTCTCATCGCCCCGTCAAGCTCCGGTTTGGCGGCAAGTTCGCCACACAGGCTCAGCACCTGCATGGCCGCGGCAATGCTGTCTCGCGGTAGATTAGGTGGCGCTATTGTGCGCTCGACAATCCCACCGGCGCAATCCCGCAGACGCAGATGCATCTGGTCGCCACGGCAGCTATGCGTGAATTCCCGCCCGATACGGTAGCACTTCACCCGCAACGCGTGAAAGATGTCTTCCATATTTTCCGTCGGTCGGGTATCAGCGCAGACGCAGGAAATACCATGCCGTAGTATTCCAAGTTTTTCCGCGGCTATTTTTTCTCTCGTATCACCCAGCCAATTCTCGTGGTCGAGATCGATAGAGGTGATAACGGCATAATCAGGGGGCAGTATGTTCACCGCATCAAGCCGCCCACCGAGACCGACCTCCAACAACCAGTAATCCAGGTCCTGGGCGGCAAAAATGAGCAGGGCCGCAAGCGTGCCAAACTCGAAATACGTCAGTGATATCTGCCGCCGCGCCCGCTCGATGCATGTAAAAGCTTGGCAAAGCGCAGCATCATCGATATTTTTTTCCGCAATGCGTATGCGTTCGTTATAACGGCAAATATGGGGCGAGGTATAGGCTCCAACCTTCCTGCCACGAGCCACCAGCGCCCTTTCCAGTGTTCGAATACATGAACCCTTGCCGTTGGTGCCGGCAACCGTGATGATTTTCGCCTGCGGTTTTTCAAGGGTGAGCCTGGATGCAACTTGCTTGATTCTATCAAGCCCCAGATCGATTTCGCTCGGATGGAGGGTTTCCATCCACGCCAACCAGGCGGACAGGTCAGAAAAAGGCGGACTGCTCAATTTATCAAATCAAGTGTTTGGCGTGTCAACTGATTTCGAAAACGGGTTGTGGGTGATTGGTTAACTTAGCGATAATCGATGCCAGGCGGTCGCGCATTTCCGTACGCGGGATAATCATATCGATGGCGCCGTGCTCAAGCAGGAATTCGCTGCGCTGAAAGCCCTTGGGTAATTTTTGTCGGATCGTCTGTTCAATGATATTCGGACCGGCAAATCCGGCACGGGCGCCGGGCTCCGCGGCGTTGATATCCCCCAACATGGCCAGACTGGCCGAAACGCCACCATATACCGGGTCGGTCATTATCGATATAAAGGGAACCCGCTCCTGCTTAATGCGCTGGATGACGGCGCTAGTCTTGGCCATTTGCATGAGCGAGATAAGCGCCTCCTGCATGCGCGCACCGCCAGTAGCGGAAAAACAAATATATGGCCTTCGCTCGGCAATCGCCACCTGCGCTGCGCGCGTGAAGCGCTCCCCCACCACATAGCCCATGGAGCCGCCATGAAACGCGAATTCAAAGGCGCTGGCCACTACCGGCATGCCTTTCAAGCTGCCTTTCATAGCGACCAGTGCGTCTTTTTCACCGGTGGCCTTTTGCGCACTGGAGAGGCGGTCTTTGTATTTCTTGATATCTTTGAATTTCAACCGGTCGACGGGCAGAACATCGGTGGCAATTTCCATGCGATCGTCCTGGTCGAGAATAATATCCAGACGACGGCGTGCACTAATGCGCATGTGATGACCGCACTTCGGACACACATCCAAATTTTTTTCCAGTTCCGGGCGATACAAAACGGATGAGCACTTGGAACATTTTTTCCAAATGCCCTCCGGAATTTTGCTCGTTTTGTTCTCTGAACGAACAACGGTCGGAACAATCTTATCTAACCAACTCATATCATCGACTTCTTTTAAGATGTTTCATGCATGCATTCAGACAATGTTATCGAGCGCCTCTCTCATCGGTCTGACCATATCGTATAGTTTCTGGCAAATAGCTTCGCTGCTCGCCGCCGTGTCTTCTCCCATCGCATTGACCAGCACGCTGCCCACCACGACACCGTCAGAAACACTGCCAACCGCTGCCGCGGATGGCGCATCTTTTATGCCAAACCCCACCAGCACCGGAAGTTGTGTGTATTGTCTGATAACGCGCAAACGCTCCTCCACCGCGGAGACATCGAGATGCCCGGCGCCAGTGACTCCCTTTAGGGACACGTAATAAATGAAACCGCCGGCCAAAGCGGCGATATCCTGCATGCGTTTTTGGGTGGTTGTTGGCGCGATTAAGAAGATATTTTCAATATTATGCGCCTGCAGTATCTTGTTTTGCTCCAGGGCTTCTTCAGCCGGGAGGTCGACGGTGAGAATACCGTCGACGCCGGCTTGCGCAGCCCGCGAGGCGCAGGCAGCATAGCCCATTCTCTCAATGGGATTGGCGTAGCCCATGATCACAACGGGTGTCGATTGATTGCTGTCACGAAATTCACCAACCACCGCGAAGGTATCCGCCAGGCTGGTATGGTGCCGCAGAGAGCGCTCGTGCCCGCGCTGAATCACGGGACCTTCGGCCATGGGATCCGAGAACGGCACGCCCAGCTCAATAATGTCCGCGCCGCTGTCGACCAGCGTATGCATGGCCGCAAGCGTCACGTCTTTGCGCGGATCGCCATTGACAATATATGCCACCAGGGCCTTGCGGTTTGTTTCCTTCAGCCTCTCTAGACATTCGCTGATTCTATTCACCCGTGGCCCTTCCTCATAACTCGATACCGTCGATCTTGGCCACGGTGAGAATGTCTTTATCGCCACGACCCGATAAATTCACAATGATGATCCCATCCCGATCCATGGTGGGAGCAAGTTTTTCAACATAGGCGATGGCGTGGCTCGTCTCGAGGGCGGGCATTATGCCCTCGACGCGGGTCAGCGCCCGAAAACCGGCCATCGCCTCGTCATCGTCGATGGCCACGTATTGCACGCGACCGATATCTTTCAACCACGCGTGCTCTGGACCCACACCGGGGTAATCGAGCCCCGCCGAAACCGAATGCGTCTCAATGATTTGGCCGTGCTCATCTTCCATAAGATAAGTGCGGTTACCGTGCAGAATGCCCGGCCGACCATCGCTTAAAGGCGCCGCGTGTTTGCCCGTCTCGAGGCCGAGACCACCCGCTTCGACGCCGATCATTTTCACCGCCTCGTCCGCCAGAAAAGGATGGAACAGACCGATGGCATTAGAACCGCCGCCGACGCATGCCACCAGGGCTGTCGGCAGTTTGCCGGTCATTTCCAGGCACTGGCGGCGCGCTTCGCGGCCAATGACGCTTTGGAAGTCCCGCACCAGTTGGGGATAAGGATGAGGCCCGGCCACCGTGCCGATGATGTAAAAAGTATCGTCGACATTTGTTACCCAGTCGCGCATTGCCTCGTTCATCGCATCTTTCAGGGTCTTGGAGCCAGACTGCACTGGCACCACGGTCGCCCCCAAAAGCTTCATGCGGTAGACATTCAGTGCTTGGCGCTTAACGTCCTCAGCGCCCATGTAGACCACGCACTCCAGACCGAGGCGCGCAGCGACAGTGGCGCTGGCAACACCGTGCTGACCGGCACCGGTCTCGGCAATTACCCGACGCTTGCCGGTAAATTTGGCCAGCAACGCCTGTCCAATGGTGTTGTTGACTTTATGCGCGCCCGTGTGATTCAAATCCTCACGCTTGAGATAGATGCTTGCGCCGCCAAGTTTTTCGCTCCAGCGCTTGGCGAAATATAGGGGGGAGGGACGGCCGACGTAGTGCGCCAGATCCTCATCAAACTCGCGTTGAAAATCGGGGTCATGTTGCACCCGAGTATAGATGTCCTGCAGCTCATCGAGTGCGTGCATCAGGGTTTCTGAAACAAAGCGCCCGCCAAACTGGCCGAAATGACCTTTGGCGTCGGGTACAGCTTGGTAATCGACTTTCATGTTCACATCAGTGCTCCAATTTCGCGCGGGTGATAAATTGGAAAATCTTTTCCCTGCTCTTTATGCCGGGAGCAGATTCCACCCCACCACTTACGTCCACAGCATAGGGCCGTGTCGTGCTGACAGCTGCGGTAATATTGTCTGGCGTTAAACCGCCCGCCAACACTAGGTGGCGCTCACAATGGCTGGGAAAGCGCTTCCAGTTAAATACCTTGCCGGTGCCGCCCGGGGCGCCTTCAACGTAGGTATCGAGGAGTATTCCAACAGCGCTGGGATACTCCGAGATCCGTCGCTCCAGGTCGAGGTGGTTTTTCATGCGCAAGGCTTTAATATATGGACGCTGATACCTCGTGCACTCGCTTTCAGTCTCATCGCCATGAAATTGTAAAGCGTTGAGTGGAACCGCCGCGAGCACACTATCAATAGTTTCCACCCCGGCGTCAACAAACAATCCGATCACGTTGACCAAAGGACCTACCGCCTGCGCGATTTCGCTCGCAAGACCAAGATCCGCCACGAAGCGCACACTTGGCGGGTAGAATACAATGCCAATGGCGTCTGCCCCAGCGTCTCTTGCGGCTAGCGCGTCTTCCACGCGCGTGATGCCGCATATTTTGACTCTTGGAATGACCACTGATTCTTCATATCACTTCTGCCCAGGAGGCGCGATACTAACAGAAAACACAGTATTTGTGCGGGAAAGTCCTTGAATTTAAACAGTTTGCCGAGACATTGCTGCCCGCACCGGGACCCTTGATCAGCTCGCGGCCGCCTGCAAAAACAGTGGCCCCAGAGGCATATCGGGCAAGTTGAATTGCCCATCATATTCCACCTTGACAAGATACAGCCCCCAGGGCCTCGCGGTTGCCGAAGCTTGGGTTCTGTCACGCAGATGAAGCAACTCCATCATCCACTGCACGGGCTTCGCGCCACGGCCTATATCGATCATCGTGCCGACAATGTTGCGCACCATGTGGTGAAGAAAGGCATTCGCTTTGATTTCCATGATGATAAAGGGGCCGCGTCGACAGAACTGCAGTGAATGTACGCTTCTCACCGCACTTCGCGCCTGACACTGAGATGAACGAAAGGATGAAAAGTCATGTTCTCCCACCAGGCTGGCGCCAGCCTCTCGCATCTTATCCACCGCCAGTGGATAGGCCGTCCAAGTAAGTAATTTGTGCATCAATCCGGGACGGGTCTTGCCGCTGAGAATGATGTAGCGATAAATTCGGGCTGTGGCGCAAAAACGGGAGTGGAAGGCGGCGGACACTGGCCGGCACCAGTGAACTCTGACATCATCCGGCAGCGAGGCGTTGACCCCCTTTACCCAGGCGTCCTGAGGGCGCCGCGCCAGCGTATCGAAGTGAATGACTTGACCGCTGGCGTGCACGCCGGCGTCGGTCCGGCCCGCACAAACGAGGCCTACGCACTCGTCGGCGACCTTGGAGATCGCGGCTTCCAAAAGAGACTGCACAGTGTTGGCCGTTGCCGCTTGCTTCTGAAACCCGCTGAATGGCGCCCCGTTGTATTCAACGCCGAGCGCTATTCGGTGCATTCCCTGTGGGAATTCGACACCGGGTTTGATTTCACAGTTACGTCGATACACTGAAACTATTAACCTGGAAATTAAATAGGTCGTCCTGACCTATTGAATTGTCACCCTTAAAAACGGGCGAAATTGTGTGAAATTCCTTGTTTTTAGGGTGGTCCGGCATCCCGG
>JAAUXX010031701.1_pt1 | contig 54295 bp, 41 predicted proteins | sample 7278111 | NCBI WGS metagenome assembly JAAUXX01 (sample SAMN14350116, study PRJNA611818) | marine sediment metagenome | isolation source: surface marine sediment (1.8m) | place: French Polynesia: Moorea | collected 2018-08
ATGGCACTGCCTTAAGAGCAAATCGGTGCCTTCGCCGCCGGTTGGCAGCATCGGGGGTGTTTCCAAGACACGCCGTAGACCCCTCCCTGGGGGCTCGGCTGCAGCATCCCTGCTGCAGACGGTCTTGGAAACACCCCCGATGCTGCCAACCTACCACCGTTTTTGCCTTAAGGCAGTGCCATTCGATTGGTCCCCACTTTTGATGACAATTACCACTCGAGGCATTTAAAACCATAGACGGACGTTTCTTGCACTCATAAAATTCGCATGTTCATTAATATCGCAATGAACATCACAGAAGTAATGCAGTTGTCATCATTTTTTAACACTTATCAAAATAAGGAAATGCCATATGAAAGTACGAAGTATTTTATCTGCATTGACTCTTGGCGCACTGGCCGTGGGCGCTCAAGCCGGGGATGTTAAAAATTATCTGGCGTCCGGCTGCGAAGTCGCCACCGGATCGTCCTATTCCACATCCTTTTCAGTCAGCCCGTTTTTCGGCTATATTCAAAATACGTCGACCACGCTGCCCCTCTACGTCACTTGCCCCATCGTTCGCGATGACACGCAGGCGAACAACACGGTTGCCAACGGCTGGATAAGAGTGCGCGACCGAAGCACTACGGAAGATGTCCGCTGCGCGTTTTACCGGGTCTACGCCTCAGGCACCACTGCCAGCGGTCAGGTCAAGTATTCCGCCGGATCTTCGTTTACCACACAAAAGCTATCCTACAGCAACAAAAACGCGGGTGACTCTGAAGACACGCTGCAATTTTACTGCGTGATTCCTCCGAACACCGGAGGGGGTAATTCGGGCGTGTATTCCTATTCCGTTGACGAGCTGTAAACCCCTATATTTTCTATCCGCCGACGGGAGCGCAATGCTCCCGTTTTTCTTACCACAGGGAGTGCGCATATCCCATCGACAGGAGCACAATTTTAGCGATGAAAATGACGATCAAGCCGACAGCACTTCTCATCGTTTTATCGGCGGCGCTCGCCTCGATAGCCACCGCCGCCGCCATCTCATGGCAAGATAAAAATCGCGGCGCGACTCTGCAAAAATTGGCATCGACGATAGAAGACCTTAATCGACGCGTTACCGAATTAGACGGAAATATTAGACATATCGAGCAGCAAAAAACTGTCACTGCCCACAGCACCCACAGAGAGACCCCTGGTGACAACAGCCTTGACCTCGCGTTTATCGCAGAGGAATTTAACAATATTCATGACAGAATAGATCAGCTTGAGAAAGGTGCGCCGATATCCACCCCGGAGGAAGAACACATTCATCCGGCAGCGAACTCGCCGACACTTGCAGAGATCTACAGCGATATGGACTACAGTCTTGACGATACCGACTATGAAGCCCGCGCGGTCGAAAGTGCGATTATCGAGTCTTTTTCCAACAACGATATGGCGGGCGTCTTGATGAGTGATATCGACTGCCGCGCTAAAACCTGCAAGGTGGATTTGCAGCTCGCCGATCAAAGTAGCGCGAATATCGCCGCAGAAAAAGTGATCGGGCAGATTCGACAGGACCACCAGCATCAACTGATAATGAAGGAAGACGGCGTGCAGATCTATTTCAGCCTCGATTGATGGCTGTCGACTTTAGGGCCTGTTAACAGCCGCGGCTCGCACCGCGTTACTTGAGCTGCTGCGCCACGTCAATAATCAGACTGGCGGTAAGTCGGGAGCGGTCCACCACGCCAACAAAGCGTCTTTCGGCATCCACCACCGGCAGGATATCGGCGTCGAGCCGCTCCATTTGCTGCAGGGCCTCACGCTTGTCGGCCACCTCGGTCAAGGCGTCCTCCACGCGCAGCAGTCCGGAAATTTGCCGCAACGCGCGGATATCCGAGGCATTCAGCCAACGGGCAAAATCGCCGCTATCGTGGGGCGCACCCCGGCTGGTGAGCAAGGCGGTAATTTCGCGGGCGTCGGCGATGCCGAAAAACGTGCCGTCGCTATTGTCAATAATGACGTAACGCAAAAAGGGGTAGCGCGTCAGCTTGACCAAATACTCCTCGATCGCCGGTCCCCAATAACCGCCGTGGCCGAGACGAAAGCGCAGCCCCTCGGACTTTTCCGCGATCAGGCGCGGGATTTCCCGCAGTCCGCCCTTGGCGGCGGTTTCGACCGGCTCTGCCGGCAACTCGCTCACCGCGCTGACCTGGGAGGCAATGGCGGAGGCCGAGGCGTTGACAAAAGCGGTTTCGATCTTAAGTTCGCCCACTTCGAACTTTTGGATTTTGCCCGTGACCAGCAGGAAGATGAGCACCGGCAGCACCGCCACCACGATGTCGGTGGCCTTGATTTCGAAGCGGCGGCTGGTGGCGCGCAGGAATACCAGTAGCGCGAGAATCAGCACGAAGGCGATAATTGAAACCAGGGTTGTGGTATCCACGGGCATAACCTCTCGGTTGATTATGTTTGTGTTGTGAGGGATACGGGAATTCTTATTCTATTCCCCCGCAAAGGCAATGAAAACTCGCTGGCGATGCGCCTTAGCGGCGCAAATCTCACCCCCCAGCCAGGGTTGATGGGGAGTCGCAGGCTCACGCAGGAGGCAGATCTGCGAGATCTGCCGCGTTGTTTTCCACCGCCAAACGAGATTTTTTGCGCATGGATGCTGGAATCTAAAGGTTTGGGCGTTCCGGTATTCTGACAAGATTGTCAGGCAATGAAGCTGGTCGGTGTGAGAGGATTTGAACCTCCGACCCCTTCCTCCCGAAGGAAGTGCGCTACCAGGCTGCGCTACACACCGGCAGCAGCATGATAGCTAAGTATGACCTTGTCGCCAAGGGCTTATTGCTGAAACTCAAATCTGTACCGCGCGAGTCAAATTTACCACCAAAATGTCCTGCAGATCGATATCATCATAGAGCTGCTGTGCGCTCTCCGGGGTTTTGTCGTTAATTCGCTTGACACAACGGCGCAAAGACTCGAGTTTTTGTTCGACAATTATTGAATCCAACGCTCTCTCCGCTCCTTCAACATGCGCCGTTGTAAGGGAACAAAATCGGCGGCATCAAACAAATGCCTCGACACATACTGAGCATACAGGCGGGAACTCCCTACAAGCTTCCTACCCTTCAATATTTCACCGAGCAGCGGTTCCCCAACGACACGCAGGTCCACGAGATCCACAGGCACACCAAATAGATCAGCGATGCTGCTGATAAGCTGTTGTTTGCGACGACCGCTCAAAATATCTGTCGCTCGAATGGCAATATCGATGTCGCTGTCGGGCCTCGCCGTACCCGCCGCGTGCGACCCAAACAGTATCGCAAGCTCAATGTCGCCTTGGCTGGCGAGGAGTTTGACCAATTCGGATTCCATGCTCGGTTATCCACCAAAATGGTTTTGTATCATGTTAGCATCATCTTCGCTCGATGCGGAAGTTTTACACGAACGACGACGTGCTTGAGACCGCCAGTTCGGTCGCCCGCGCCAGAGCATAGCCGACAATCGTCCACGCGGCGTCCCAATCTCCCTTCGATAGCGGCACGACCATCGAGCCGGCTGTTGAAGAACTCTGTTTTTCGGCAGCCTGCCCCGATACATGGATGTATCGGCACAATCGAAGACTGCTAGTCGTATCCGGCGACAAATGCTACGGCGGCTTCAGCGGGTATTCAACCATATGATCGTCTTGGCGGTCCCGGTCTGCGCCCAAAAAGTCGCTCTGAATACCACGCATCGCCCCCAAGATCTGCCCCGCCTCGCGCATTAGACTTCCCCGCTTTTGGGTTTTGATATTTTCTCCTTAAAAATTTTGTCGTTCGGTGAGATATCACTGCAGGTTGTCACACTAAGTCCAACAATACGAAAACAATAATTCCGCACCCGCATGGGGTCGAATAAAGACTATCAAAATGGAGAAATCATGCGCGAACATCTGATCTTTGGGCCCTATCCATCAAACTGGTTTTCCATAAAACGCCTTTTATTCGTGGTTGTCTGTGCAATATACGGCTGCAGCACTACGTTTACGGAAAGGTACTACGTAAGCGCGCTCGACCCCAAGACCGAAACCACCAATTACTTCAAGATTGATTTAAAAGGCAAAAGCAGTAATAACGAAATCAAATATACCGTGGGATTCTACGATCGCAGTGCGGTAGAAAAGCTGTTTGCCGAAAACGTGCTGGAACAGGAACATCTATCCAGCAAGATAAAGATTTTCGACCCGGCCACGGGTAAACGCCTGACTGATCTGTCACAGCAACTCTCCGCGGCCAAATCTGCCACCTCACAACTGCGCAAGGACCATCTCCAACAGGCTCTGGAAACAGTCGCCTATCTACTGGGACGCTATGAAACCAAACTAAAGACGCATCCCAACCTGCAAAGCACATTTGCACAATCCCTTGCGCTGGCCAAGCAGGAAATGAAAGACGCGGAAACCGCAATAGAAGGTAGTGATCCCGATATTGACGCTGCGCTAATGGGTCTGAATTACGCCCGTGCCATTCTGGAAACCATACGCGTCAGTGTCGATGGCAAGGTCATTGTGCGTTTCTTTGACGGCGCCGGTAACGAGATAGACGTCGCCTCACGCACGCTGGTAATTTTTGTCGCCGGCGATGTCAGCCGCTTCACTGAGTCAATCCGACAATTGGCGGAGGCGAATGAGGTTACCCAAGACATTTTAAGCCTTACTTTAGGGCCCAAAATTCAGCAGGCAGAGTTACTCAATAGAAATATGGCGGTATCCAACCAGCAAGAGTCGGCGATAGCCGCCTTTTTAGCATCGTCACTTGAGGATTTGGATAATGACGCGAACGCAGAGCAACTCCGGCAACGCATCTTGAGCATGGCGTCGGCGCTCTCAAACACAACGTTTAACAGCGATGACGAGATACGTGGTTATGTCGATGGAAAAAGGAAACAATAGTATGACAAAAATCGTATTCCCAGTGGCCTTACTCTTATTGATGACATCGTGCACCTCGATGACCAAATCCAGTCTGACGGTGGATGTTTCCCTCTACGCCGGCCCCACGCCCATTTCGGCCATTGAAGCGAGAAAAGAGATTAACGCCGTGTTGACGCAGCCAATCTTCAACGATGCCGGCCGGCGTGATCTTTTTAACAATATTCTGCAATCTTACCAAAAACAGGTAATCGCGGAAATTGAAGCCAACCTGCCTGCAAGTCTAAATGCAGCTCAGAAGAGACAAGCCAGCGGAACAATCTGGCTCGACGACAAGGGCCTTGGGCTGGGCCCAATAATTGAAGATGCCTTGAATTCGCTCGCTAAGTCCGCTGAGTCCATCGCCAGAGACGCTTTGAAATTCCCGCTCATTGGCAATCGGCGAGCGCTCGATCAAAACTCCGCCCGGGCCCTGCAAGCGCTGAAAAATCAACGGGTCATTTTTGACACCAAGCTCAAAGCCACGCTATCGCAAATCGACAATGCGCTCAGAACACACCTACCCGAAGATTCTATCCAAAAATTAAATGCTCAAGCCTATCGGCAGTTATCGGGTGCCGGTGATATGGCCCGCTCCATCGCATCAGACGATCTCATCAGCGGGCGGGCGGTGGGTTATCCAGTGTTTGACCCAGTAGTCTCCGCGGTAATTCGTCCCGATGACATAGCGCCGGGCCGCGATAATGATTTAAGCAATCGCTCTGGCAAGGGACCACGCCATCGCCGCGAATCCGAGCGCGAAACTTCTGCGAATGGAGAGACCCACTGGGTACCCTTTGTCAGCAACGAGTTTGAAGCACGGGGCGGCAATTCCCAGTTTGTCGTGGTGCGGGAGGGACTGGTGGTGTTCCACCCCAAGAGCCTGGATTTTGATCCAACACCGGTGATAGGCGCCGGCGCCGCGGTCACCAGGCTTGGCCTTAAGGTGGCGGCGGCCATGGCTTCCGGCGCCAGCGGCCTGCAACTCCCTCTGGCGGAGACCTCGGCAAAGACGGGGAATCAAACCTCGTCGCAGCGATATTTTAACGAAGCTGAAATGCAGTCGCAGGCGGCGCTGCTCGAACAGCGCCAACAAAGCAAACTGCAAATACTCGAAGTCCTGGCAAACATCTACCAGCGCCTGAAGGTCTTGCAAAGCAATGGAGGCGGCAGTCCAGCCGAACTTGACGGCATCAAAAGAGACATCAAACGGCAGGCTGGTCTGTATTCCGCGCTTGTTACAACTCAAACATCGGAGGCACAATGAGCAACTGCACGTATAACATCGGAGATCGCGTCGACACCCCAGCAGGTTGTGGTGAAGTTGTCGATAAAAATCCCGTCGGCAATCACTGTATTCTTAGAGTGGATTTAGACAGTGGCGGCACCATCTCGATTGATTGCAGGCAGGCCAGCCCTTGTAGGCGCAATTGATCTCGATGAAAAGACTGCAATACACCTCAAAACCAGCCCACATTTCTCACAGTATTGGCGGATGCTCACTTTGGGAACAACCCCTGTAATCTCGCCAACCTGTGAGAAATCCGGGTTATTAACCTGGAGGATAAATATATCGTCCAGATATATTTATCCGTCGCCCCACAAATACTGGCGCAAATACGCGGATTTTCTGGTGTTTCCGGGGCTCGCGCCGCTTTGCAAGCGGCGGTGGCGCATCCGCGCACCACACTATTAACCCGACATAAATTACCACCGGGTTAATAGGTGCGATTAATCCACATTGGATGTGCTGGGTTGTTTGCTCATCACCCGGACAATTTCACCTATGGGCTCCGGATCGACCAGCCGGAAGTCGACATGTTTATACCCCTCTAAAAACAAAGGCTTGCCAACATCCTCGTTATATTTAGGCAACAGCCCTGGAATCACCCGCCCGCCCCTTCCCACCGCCTTACTTATTACCGCCTGATACTCCTGGTTTTGCCACCGCCCCAATCCGTTAGCGCCAAGCAACATCAAAATTGTGCTTGCCGCCGTTATTTGACGCTCCAGTTCCGTCAACACGGAATCCCCCGGCGCCATGTGCTCATCGTACCAAACGTTGATCTGCCGTTTTCTGAGTTCGCCTTCAATATGGCGAACATATTGCAGGTCGAGGGAGTTGTAGCAAATAAATACCTTATTGCCATCCGAGGGTTTTTGAGTATGTAGATTGGTTTCTGAATTTATCTCCAGCACCGATGATATGGAAGGCGCCATCTCCAACTGCAAACGCACAAAGTTTGCGAAACTATCGCGAGTTGCCGGTGACGTGTCACTATCAAACACCAACCTGAACATGCCCCTGCCATTTTCCTCGTCAACAAACTGCAAACCACATTTCTCTTGCTTTGCACTATGAAAAAGCGCCAGGTTTTCCCAAAGTTCGGGATTGCGAAATATTGCGCTACCGGCCAAGCGGGTCACGATAAAGGAATAGGCATCTTTTAGCGCGCCTTCCAAAGAAAACTCTTTATGGTCGACAAAACGCCTTTCAGCCAATACGGCTTGCCGTTTTAACGCCGAAGGGAAAACCCAATACGATCCCATGCTGGTACTGACCTTATACGCAAGCCCGGACTCCTGCAACATTGCGGTAATCGCCATAATGAGCAATTGCTCCTGGTGGGCATTCGTCAACCGGTGCTCCTGGTCTACGGGAAAGTCGACCCGGGTCATGCTGATTTCTTCCAGCCTACCCATTTCAAGGTCATCTTCACAGGCCGTGGCATACATTCCCTCCACATAGGCATGCGTTGCCGAAGGCTGCAAAAAGACGGTTTCGTTGTTTGAAAATAGATGAACTCTCCCGGCATTTTCAAGACTATTTAAGCAATGAGTAAATTGTTCTTTTGAGATCGCCGCGGGGGAGAAACTCGCAACACAATCAAAAAATCGTTCGTAGCTGGTGTCGGCGTGGTGAATCAGAACGTTGTTTTGTTTCTCCTGCTCGTAAAAATTCTCAACAGATAAGTAAAACGCCAATGAAGGAACCCGTTTTTGCCTATCCCAACGCACGTATCCAAAAATAGCATCGTGCAAGCCGGCAACCGATTTTGGATTGGCAAGGGAAAGCCACTGCACCTTGCTAATTCCCAGGCTGTGAAACCATGACATGATGTCTTGGCGATGGAACTCATTGTGGCCGTGCTCATCCACAACGACATACATCACGGGAATAGCGCATTTCTTTGCCAGCTCAATCGATACATGAGAGACCAGAATTTGTTCGTTTTTATCGCTAAGATCTGCGGCGTTAAGGACCAGAATAACCAGTGATGCGTCTCGTATGCGAATAAGCTCAAAGGCGGTAAACGATAAATCCTCTAACTCATCCCATAACACCACTTCAGCGATTTCACAGGTACTGACATCACAAGATATCTCACTGCGTCCCAGTGAGAGCCTTTTGCTATCGTAATACTCACACTCGGGTAGACGGGAAAGGACCTTGAGCGCTTTCTGTTTCATCCCGTCGCATTCGCCAAACACTATTGCTTTTGCAATGCGATAGGGGTGTTTTTCCCAATCCTTTTCGCGATCCAGCGCCGCAAAATCGATATGCCATATGGGAATGGACGTAGAAGAATCACTGCGCGTTGCAATAAGGTCTTGTACGGGATTGCTGGCTAAAAGTGAAAAATCGAGATCGCAGCCCTCATTCAATTCACGCACGAGCGTATAGTCTTTCGTGTGCCATATTCGGATAGTGTCGTCGAAAGACTTGGCAATCAAAAACTTACCCGAGTTATCGAAAGCCAGGCCGACGACAGGCTCCTGTTGCATATCGATAGTCTTGCTTAAGATATTATTCTGCGTATTGATAATGTGAATATTACAGTCATTTGAGCCCGATGCGAGCGTGTGGTTGTCGGGATGCCAGGCGAGACAGCGCACTTTGCTATGATGATTGTGATAGTGAAGGCGCAACTGGTGGTCGACCGCATGGTCTCGCCAAATCCCTATGGTGCCACCACAGGTTCCGGTCGCCAGCACTTTGCCATCGCGGGCCCACGCCAAACACGAGACGGCATATGCATGCCCGGTCAGCTTTTGCAGGGTGGTATTGCCAAGCAGAGGGTTCCAAATGTAAACCCGGTTATCTAGCGTTGAGAACGCCAGTGAACCGCCGTCAACCGGCGCCCAGCTTGAGCATAGAATTTCTATGCCCGTATCTTTCATGATTTCGTCTCGTAACTCACCTAACTGAGCATTCCACAGGCGAATAGTGTTCGTTCCCGACGATGCCAAATAACGACTATCGTAAGACCAGGTAACGGTGCGCAATGCCGGGCCATGACGAAAACTGAACTTGGCGCTGTTTTTTTTCAGATTGAAAATGCGAACGCCGCCATCGTCACAGGCCGCCGCCAACAAGCGACCATCCACAGACCAGTCCAGGTCGATCACCTTTCCAGCCCCAACTTCAAGCTCCAGTTTCAGTCTGCAGTATTCAGGGCTCCCTGAAAGACGTGTCATAATTCAAGCCTCACAAATAGCGAAATAGGCAGCCACATTATCACGCTGCCACAAATTTGAGCGACAAAGAAAAAATATTGACGCCAATGCATTGAATGTGACGCCAGCATGATTTCCCTATTTAAGGCAACAACGCAATTTTTCGAAGGCGTCGCGCCGGTTTCAATTGTACTATTATCTTTACCACGTGACTTCCTATCAATGATTTCGGTTATGAATGACAACAAACTCAAACATTTGGAATTTATCCAAAACGTGATCGTGCGAATGGGCACTAATTCTTTTATCGTTAAAGGCTGGGCGATCACCCTTGTGTCGGCAATTTACGCGCTGGCCGCAAAAGACGCGAATTTACACTACGTAATGATTACGTACATTGTGGTTCCCGCATTTTGGTTACTGGATGGGTTTTTCCTGTCAGTAGAACGACAGTACAGTAGCCTGTACAACGAAGTGATTAAAAAAGATGAAAAAGATATTGACTTTAGTATGGATATCAGCCGATTTAATTCGGATAGAAACACCTGGCCAAGGGCCATAGTCTCCAAGACTTTTGTCCTGTTTTATGGAGCGCTATTTTTAGTCGTGCATTTGGTGATGCTGCTATTTCCGTGGTTGCGCTCGTAGCAATGGGTTGCATAGTTGGCCCATCAACTCCGATATATAGACGCCAAGCTATCGTAAACCATTAAAGTTAGAACCTATCTCAAAATTAGAGATTTCGCTTCCAGGCTAGGCGTGCGACGACGAGAAGCGGAGTTTACACGGAGTAAATGAGCATTTGAGGAGGAGCACAACGACGCATGGGAGTGAAAGATCAATTTTGAGATAGGTTCTAGACATCACCGGGCTTTTTATCCCAGTCGGCCAACGGCTCCATCCCCGCTGAGCGCAGACCTTTGGCGATGGACGCTCTTACACTTTTCGCTAGGTCACGTTTGCGCTTTTCGACCTTTTCCTTATCAAGTTTTGCAAACACCGAGTGGTATAACTTATCCGCCCAAGCCTCCGGATCCTCGGCGGCGGCCTCGATATTCGCGTCGCTGAACTGATCCAGCAGCTGTGGCAGTTGGGAAAAGACCTGTTTGAAAAGCGCCTTTTGATCGCCGTCTGAAGTATCGTCCTGAGTCTGCGCGGCGGAATTTACCGACTCGACAAAGGCGCGACTGGCGTCGAAGATTTCCTGTGCCTGGGGACCCGCCATTTGCAGGCCCTGCTGGAATTGTTTGCCGAACTCATCCAAATCGATGCCGGCGCCCGTTTTCTGAGAAAAGGTGTAGAGATCCAGCCAGGCCTGTTTGGTTGACGCCAGTGCGCTTTGCCATTGGGATTGCAGATAGTCTTTCGCTTCGTCCCTGCTACATTCGCAAGAAGACAGCGTGTCGAGATCGACCAGTTTTTGATTTTCCTGTAAATCATAAATCGCGTCCATGCCAGGCATGACCACGGTGCGGCTTGGAATTAAAAATATTCGCTCAAAATCTCGGGTAAACCATAGATTACTCGCTATTTCTCTATCCACTCGAGCCTAGCCCTCTAAAAAGTTTTCTCCATACCCATAATAATCATGACCTTCGGGTATGGGCGGCGCCCCGGACCGAATCATACTCTCATGGATATGGTCAAAGTCTATTCCCCAAACCCCAAGTTCCTCCACGTGGCTCCGCAAAGGCTGAGGCGTTCCCTTTTGTAATCTTTGCTGTAAAGCAACTTTTGTTTCGGGCGATAGATAAGGAGAATCTAGTGCGGCCTTCATACCATCGACTCCCATGTATTTTCCCAAATTGAAAACCCATGGCACCAAGCAATCAATACAAGCGTCCAGTTCCCTTGTAATTTCAATCCACTCATGGAAATCCAGCTGAGTCCAAAGTTTGTTTAGCGCCATAAAAAGACTGGGACGTCGGTAACTGTTCCTGTTAAGAAAGAACATTTTCATCACATCCAGCGCCGTGAATTCCTCGACTTCTTGGGCGGCTATGCCGGCGAGGATTTTTTTATCCATGCTTTTTACGGAAATTTTGCAAAGACTGGATAACTTGCAGGCAAGTTTTTCTTCTATGTCGGGTGTCAGCATTATTTATCCGATAATAGTGGCCTTCGCGCTTTAAATGTCATCGGGAAGCGGCAGTAATGTCGCTCCAGAGCTAAGCAGGCTTTTCCAAATTTTTTCTGGATCAGCTCCAGCATCTCTTAAATGTTCGACAATACCCATATTCGGACCATTGAGTTTTTTCAGATCAGCAAAATGTACAATATTCAATTTGTCATCAGAATATTTTTTTTGGATCTCGGTGGCCGCTTGCCGCAGATCCACTCCTAAAACCCTTGGTATGTAAGCTTTAAAATGATATGCCGGTAGATCTTTGTCACCCAACGCCAACATCGCCTGCAAAACATCATCATATCTAATAGTCTCAAACCAAAAACCTAAGCTGATAAGCAGTACACGTGAAAGAGAGTTCGGAAACTCAAGGAAAATGGCTGTCAATACTTCAGCTTTAGAAAAACCATCCAAGAGCCTCTGACTCTTTTGGATGAACGCTGCATCATCCAGTTCACCCTGAACATCATATAGCTCCTTTAGTATGTTCTTTAAATCGTTCATTGAAAACCCTATGGTTCAACATATATCAATTCAACAGGAATATCTTGATCCAGATAACCCCTACTAACTAGCCACCTGTAAGCCCTGTCCAGATTTGCCGATGAAGGCAAATAATGCCCGGAGCCATTAGTAATCTCATAAATAAGCCCACTTTTATGAAAAGATATCTCACCAGCAGCATACACTGCCGACGCTCCTTCCGAAAGCGCGGAGTGCTTCTGACCAATGATAAATGGACCACCCTCGCCAAGGATAACAAAATCAATAGAGCCCCGGAGCGCTTTTGCAGGCTTCGCATTGCTGGACGTCTGCATAATGTAACCGAGCATTATCTCATGAGGTTTAATCTCAACGGGAGAATCAATATCCCCTTTCGCCAGCAATGCATCGCCAGCATCAAATCGCGCCCTCAAGCCATCCACATCGACAGGCCTTAGGGAAGGCTCGCGATATTGACTCGCCACACGGGATAAAAAGTCTGAATCAGCGGGGTTACCAGAGTGGATATTTTCCAGAGCCTGCACGAGCGCTCTTGGTTTACCCCCAGTTCCGAAAGAACTAAGAAAATCTATGACGCTCTCAAAATCCCCTTCACTCCTAAGACCTCTAAAATTCCTTAGGGCACCCTCCAAAACATCCGATGGATAGCCCATTGCCAACAGGTCGTCAAAAACCTCCTTATCAAACCCCTGCGCTTCGAGCCTGGCGACGACCGCGTCGTCCAGGTCCGCGCTGGTGACACGATTGGGTAGATCAACATTGTCGATAAACGCTTTCGGATCCGGCGCATCAACGAGTCGGTCGACCGCGTCAGTCAGCCGGCCCGGCGTGTCGCGATGGGCGTAGAGATAGTCGACAAGCCGCGAGGGATCGATATCGGGATGACTGTTCAGAAACTCATTGAGGCGGCTGACATCGGCCGGGTCCATATTGGTGGGAAAGCACGGCGAGGCGCATTTTTTCAAGGCGCGAGCCGCCAGCGGATTTTCCAGCAAAGTTCGCCGCAACCTGGGATTGTCGGCCAGCAACTGACGGGTTTCCGGCGTCATCGGCTCCAGGTCGTCCAGTTCCTGCCGCACCCTGGGATTGTTGACGTCGGTGGAATCGGAAAACTCTCGCGTGCGCGGAGCGACGTCTTCGCCGGCTTCAATTCGGCCCGGCGCTTCGGTTTCAGGCCGCCCGCGAAAACCCTCTGGCTCCTCTCCGCGGGTCGGTAAAAACTCGCCCTCTTCCGTCATCCGCGCCCTTGCTCCGGCAAGCGCCTCGCGAGTGCCAGCCACCGTCGGCGCGCGCGGGCCGACGCCCCCAAGCCGCGCCCCGAAGCGCTCGCCCGCGGCCATGGCCCGACCCTGCAAATCGGTGATGCGCTCGGCCGCGCGCCCCAGCCGGCCCTGGGCCAGGCGCCCGGTGACGCCCGTTGGCGCCTCACCCGCGGCGCCGGCCGCGCGCGCTCTGGCCATGCCGCCGATGCCGCCCATGGAAAGCTGCACGGCGCCGCCGATGGCCAGGCCCATCAGCACACTCTCCAGAGTAATTTCGCGGCCGGCGGCCAAGTCGCCGAGAATGCCGCCAGCCACATCGAAGAAGGCGTCGGTGCCATATTGGATGACGATGCGCGACAAGGCGGTGGTGGCGAAGCGGCCCACCAGCACCTGGCCGAGCTGGCCGCCCAGGCCGCCCAGGGCGCCGCCGATGGCGCCGGCGATCACCGCCTGCCACAGGCCCTCGGTCAGCGGTTTGTTGTACAGGGCGTTGCTGCCCAACTGAATGGCGGCCCCGGCAATGGCGCCAACGATGGCACCGCCGATAATCGGCCCGACCCAGGCGCCAATGGCGCCCGCCAGGGCGGCGCCGGCGCCCAGGGAGCCAGCCAGGGCCGTGGCCGCGGCACCGACCGCGCCGATAATCGCCGGCCCCAGGACCAGGGCCACCACCACGATCACCACAATAATGAGCAGGATCTTGAGCACCGTCTTCCACCAGGGCTGCACGTCGGCGGCCGCTTTTTCCGCCTCGGCGCAGATCTTCTGATCGAGATCCTCGTCCAAGGCGCTCTGCATGCCCTGTTGCATCTGCTCGCCGGCCTGCTGGAACTTGCCTTCGATGCCCGCGTTGATCCGCTCGAAGACACTGAGGACGCCATCGACAACGCCGGTGAGAATTTGGCTGGAATTGTCCAGCTCGCCGGTGATGCGCTCATCGTAGGCGGCCAGGGTCTGATCGTAGCCGCTTAGCGCGCCCTCGGTCAGATCCGCCATCGCCTGGGTGAAGGCGGCGGCCAATTCGCGCGCACCGTCAATGCCCTGCATGTAAAGCGCATCGATGGCACCCAAAGCCTGCTGATTGGCCGTATTGAGGCTGGATCGGGATTGCTCGAAGGCCTGGTTGAAAGTCGCCTGGGCGCCATCGAAAGAGGCGCTTAGCTGCGCTTCTTCAGTGGCCAGTTGCGCCGCGAAGATATCCGCCTCTGGCGCTTCGCCCCCCTGGATCTGGTCGCTGAACTGGCCAAGGTACTGCAGGATCTGTACGGCGGCATCGTTGGCGCCTTGGAGCACCGCCCCCACCGCACGCTCGGAGTCGCGCTCGATGGCCAGCGCCTGGCGCACGCCGTAGTCGTGCAGCAGCTGCAATTGACCCGCCTCGCGTTCGTCGAGCTGGACCTCCGTGGCGCGCAAGGATGTGCGGATGGTGGCGAGGGAGCGCTGGCGGGCCTGATTGGCCATCTCGATGGCGGACCGGCGCTGGTTTTCGATGGCATCGATGGCATTGTCGCGCGCGCACTCGAGCGACTGCAGCCCCTGCTCGCCTATCGCCGTGGTCAATGCTTCGTCCCGGGCTTTGCCGCAGAGCATATTGTCCGCCTGGGCCTGCGCTTGCTCCTGGAAGCCGTCGCGATACTGCTCGCCGACTTCCACCGCGGCGTCGGCGCGGGCCATGTAGCGGTTGTAGGAGAGGTAGCCGTCCCAAAAACCGTCCTTCTCCCGGTTCTGCACTCGCTGCTGGATAACGTCGGAGGCGCCATCGGCGCGGCGGTAGCCGCGCTCGTGTTCACGGGCGCGGGTCATGGCCTGGCCGCCTTTGTCCTGCCCGATCTGGAGCAGGCGGCGATGGCCGGTCTGATAGAGGGTATCCAGGCGGCTGGTTTGATCGCTGCGAGCCTGCTCGAGCCGCCGCTGCTGTTGCGGATAGAGCGCGTCGAGTTGCGCCTGGGCCTCCTGCGCCCGGGCATCGATGGCGCCGAGGGTTTCGGCGTGTTTCGCCTCCACCGCGGCGGTGGCGACCTGGGCCTGGCCCTGCGCTTCAGCGCGCAACTGCGCGATCAGCCCCCGGGTGGTGTCACGCCGCTGCTGGATTTGCGCCGTTAACGCCGCTTTTTTCTGCTCGGTATCGGCTCTCAGACCTTGTGTGACGATGGTGGCGTGTTGAATAAAATCGTTCAGTCGCTTGCCTGCGCGCCCCAGGAAATCGTTGGCCATGCCGCTGGTGGCCTGGTGGTTGGCCAGCATCTGCTCGGCGCCCTCCGCCTGCCCATCCGGCTGGATAAAGCTGACGCCGGCCGCGGCAATCGCCCCCGCCTCGGTGGCGCTGGCGGCAAGGGCGGCCTGAGCCTCGTCGGCGGAGACAGACAGAGTGTCGCGCTCGGCGGCGACATCGGGGCTGGCGGCTTCGCCGCGCCCTTCCGGCTGCTGGTTGCCGGAGGCAGCGGCGATGGCCTGGGTCAAAAAGCCATTTTCATCGCCGGCATCCTCGCCACCGCCAGCACCTTCACCAGCGGCCGCCGCCCCCTCCGCCGGACCCGGACCGGCCGCAGCGGAGGGCGCCTCGGTCCCCGCGATGCCGGTGGCCTCCGGCGGTGCGGTGCCGGCACCGCCTTCGCGACCGGCGGCACCCACCGATTCACGCACAGCGCAGGGGTCTTGGGGCGCGGCCTCGCCTTCTTCACCCGACTCTGACAAGTCCTCTTCGCCCTCGGGGGCATTGTCATCGGGAGGCGGCGCATTGCTCTGGCGCTCTTCGACCGACGCGCCCTCGTTGGCGTCGATATCGGCGGGGCTTTCGTCTTCCTCTGGCTCCTCGGCATCTTCAGGCGGCTGCTCGACCGGCGGGTTGGTCTGCGCGCAGTCGCTGACGGGGGGCGCCGACTCGGCTTCGCGAGCCTGTTCCTCGCTGCCGCCCTCCCGCTCTCCTTCCTCGCATTCGCCCTGGCGTTGGATCAACGCGGGTTGGCCGCCGGCGCTGTCACGCTGCTGGACCGTGTGCGTTAGTTCGTGGGCCATCAAGCCAAGATCGTCGGCGCTCTGGTTTTCGCCCAGATAAATGTCCTGCTGATGGGTGAAGGCCTTGGCGTTGAGCTGTCTGGCGGCGTCAACGGCTTTGGTATTGTTGTGCACCCGCACCTCGCCGAGATCGGCGCCGAGGGCCGGTTCCACCTGAGACTTGACCCGCTCGGGCACCTGTGTGCCGGCATCGGGAGACTCGATGGTGCGCGCCACGTCCGCGTCGACCCGGGCGGTGGTTCCGGCGTCGCCTTGCCTCTGCACCGCCGGCGCGTCATTTTTACGGCGTCGCTGCTCCGTGGCGCACTCGTCGCACACGCGTTGAATGGGAGGTGCCGACGCCGGCTTGGGTTGGATTGGCGGTTTGGCGGAGTGGCTGGCCGCCTGGCGCTGCACGGTGCCAGCGACCTCATCCGCTTCGCGCTCGAAGGCGTCGTCCGGCTCGCCAATGTTCAAACTGGTCTGGATATCTTTACCGGCAGCGCCCTGCTGTGTTCCGGGCGCACCTTCGGCGTGCTCTTCAGAGGAGGCGCACTTGGCCTGCACCGCCGGCTTGCTTTCCTCCCGGCGGGGTTGCAGTTGCCTGCCACTCTTAGCGCACAGGCGCTGGACTGAAGCGGCCACCCCGTTCGCTTCCTGCTCGAAGGCGTCGTTCGCTTCACCGGTGTTCAGATCGGCCGGCGCCTCGGCTTCTGGGGGTAGGTTTTGCCTGCGCCCGTTTTGGCGCCGGTGCCGCTCCATTCGCTGGGTCGTGGCGCCTCCCGTGTACGGGGAGGCAGTCCCCTCGCCGCCGTCGTCCAGCAGCAGCTGAGCCATGCGGGCGTTGCCGACGCTACGTTGCAGGGCCAACGCCAGTTGCGCGCGCCGCGGGCCGCCGGTGCGAGTGAGGGAGACCGTGTCGACCGCCCGCATCACCGCGGCGCCTTTCATCGGCGGAGGCCGATGTGATCGCACATGGCCGACGCGGCTGGGGCTAGCGTCGGTTTCCTGGGCCTTTTGCAGGGCGTTCTCTGTGGTGCTTGCCGGCGCGTCGGCCTCGACTTGGGTTTTGGTTTGCGCCACTCCATTGCCTCGCTGGTCAGATCAAGGCGATAATCGTCGTAACCACAACGATAGCGCCGGTTGTTTTTAGTTATACGGCTGGCTTAGGCTCTGTATCTGCAGGGGATATTATGGGTACTTAGCGATTCCTTAGGTAGTAATTTACCCGCCAATTTGCGGGTTTATTGACGCGAATTAGCGCGTCGATTTTGTTTCCAGGGGGCGTCGTAGTCGTTTTCTGGTGTTTCCGTTGTGTACCCACTGCCCGGCATCTCGATCATTGGTGGCGACGAGTTTAACTTAGCGGGCAACGGAGCCATTATTCACTGAGAAGGCGAAATAAAGGTGGCTGAGGGGTGGCCTAGGGACTATTGACGTCAATTCGCTTTGAGATAAAATAGCAAGATATTTTATCTCATTAACGGGATCGCAATGTCCGTCGCCGAGCAGGTGAGAGAAACATTTCAACGACTTCCCCCCGGAGCGGTGCTGACGAGTGCCGACATGCACCATTTATCCGAGGACAGCAAACGGGTAGACAAGGCTGTGTCTCGCCTCCACGCAAGGGCCGGTTTGAAAAAGCTGCGCAATGGCCTTTACTACAAACCCTGGGTGAGCCAATATTTTGGCCCCCTACCCCCTACCGCTAAAACCATAATAAGTGCCCTCAAAAAACAGTACCGGGCCAAAATTGTGCCTTCCGGGCCCTTGGCCGCTTACGAGTTGGGCTTCAGCGCCATGCCCCCTGAGGAGCGCCTCTATGATTCCGATAAACGCATTGGCGCGATCCTATTGGAGAATGACGTTCTGCGTTTTCGCCTTGTCGTTGGTAAAAAACTGCGCGCCGCACCCCTTGATGTCATCACACTACTGAATGCGCTGGAATTTTTCTACCGGGAGCACCCCGATGTTAGCTATTCTCAGCGACAATTCATCAGGCGAAAGCTTAGCCGCTATGCTGCCGCACAAATCAGAGGTGGGCTGAGAGCGAGGCCGCGGTGGTTACAAGATCGCGTCGAGGCTATTTTTCAAACAAGCGCTAACCTACACTATATCACCGGTATCAGTGCGCTTAATGTGCCTTATCAAGGTCAGGTTGGAGATTGGCACCAACTGGGGATGCTGGCGAGTCACAAATTTCAGATTGCAGGCAAAAATTACTACAGCGCGCCTCACTGCACAGTCGACGATGTATTTGATTGCGGCGCCTTTCTAAACCAGCATGGGGTCGAACTTGAGACGACACTTTGCGCCAAACCAGCACGTGCGATTAAGGACTTGCTCTACACGAATATTATCGTCAAAAATCGCTACCCGGAATTTTTCATGAAAGATCAATACCTCTTGCCACTGTCCGATCAGAACATACGCCTGTGCGTCGATCAACTGCGACCGCTGGCGACCTCCGAACAGCTTAAACACCTCGACCAATGGCTAGTTGACAATGACATTCACTGAAACACAGCAACGAGAGCACGAATTGGTTATGCGAACTTTTTGCGAAAAACTGTGCGCTGAAAACAAGCCAATGGTGCTTAAGGGCGGCACGGCACTGAAATTATGCTACGGGTTGGACAGATTCAGTGAAGATTTAGATTTTGATTCAGCGATATCATTAAATCTCGAACACTTTATTGAAGAGGTTTTCACAACACTGGGGAAAAAGCATGCGCAACTGCGCAACCCAAAAGTTACGCTGCTTAAGGACACGAAAACTGTAAAACATTAGGTGTTGACGATCTGCTTAGAGATATGGTGAAACTTGTCGAGTTGGTAGACGCCAGGGGATTAAAGCTAAATCAAGAACCATAAGCTGAGTTCGCAATACCTTTTGCCCACTTTTTCTGCAACAAAGCGGCATAGCCCATGATATTGTCGATCGATCCCACGCAATTGGCATAGGATCTTCATATAGCTATGATTGTCGGCGTTTCAGCAGGGATAAAACCACGCTTACCCCCTCGCGAATAATGCGGCCAGTTTTATCTACCAGATCGAAGTAATCTTGCAGCGTGAAGGGTAGAGCCGTATCGACATCCGTATGGCTGCTGCCATCAAAAGCCATTAAGGGCGCTTCGGGTTGCTCGTGTAAACCCAGAGCATTTTTAAGGTGTTCCTCAAAATTTACGATGCTAAACGAGATTCGCATACGCTGACCATACCATCATCCCTAGCGCCACAACCGTATGAGGCTTACAGTTGAAATCTCCCCTCGCGGTTTGATTCGAAGAAAATTCTGGCTACATTGTCCTCGGAGCTTTGCACCTCGATATTACTATCGGCGCACATCCGAGTAGGGAACTGCTGGCAAGACAGCAGATTTTATACTAATCCTTAGTTAAAACAGTCACATAGCCGGCTTCATATCGCACCACAGAATATTTTACATCCTCAAAAAGTCATTTGCTGCTCTACGCACACCTGCATCGACATCTTTTTCTTTTAAAATTTCGACAAGTGGAATCAGTTCAGACCAGTTTAAATAAGCCATCGCAGCTATGGTTTCCATTCTAATCATTGGGATAGGGCTATCCAATAAACGTTTGAATGCATCCAAATAGTCACTATCAAAGTCAGGAGGAGCACTTATTGCCATTAAAAATATATTACCTACAATTGCCTCTTCACCTTTAGCATGAAAGGGTAGCAATAACAAAACATCTTTTGCGTAAAATACATCAGCCTCTTTTTGATATTCTCGTACATATTTCTCTGCATACTCACCCGAAATCGAAACATAACGAACTTCTGCAACTCGATCAAAAACCAGGCGCAGCACCGTCTTTTTTTCAGCGTCTTCCCAGACAACCCCCATCGAACTTCCTGACTTACTTTTTTCAAGTGCGGCCTTATAAACCCAGCCTTTTTCTGCAAGCCAATCAGCTAGATCGTCCGGATCCCACTCCAAGTTTGGAATCAGCCTGTATTCAATCGGCTTCTTCATCTATAAAGCCCTTGGCGGTTCTCACTATCATCAAACTCTTCAAAAGCGTTTGCTTCCCACCACATTATGGCTTTTTCCTTAGGGATATTTGCAAAAAGTAAATCTAACATTTGACCACGAAACCTGTTTAATTCAAGCTGGACTTGTTTAAGATCAAGCTTAATACTGTCATACTCTGACAAGACTTTCTCATCATGTACGACAGACAAATTCAGAATATCCGCGTCATTTTCAACAACATATTCAAAAATATAGATGTATCCTGAGAGAGGTATAAATTCTGCTTCTATTTTTGTATTTGGCTCATTAATTTGCCTTAACGACATAAGTGTTGGGATTACTAAAGAAACATCGAATTCACCATTAGAAAGACGTTCGCTCCCAGGCAGGATATTTTCATCAACTAGTATATTTAAGTCACCAAATATTTTGTTGTGACTTCTCAAAATATCAAAATTAGTGTGGTCACTCGTTTTTATTATAGAAATATCTAGCCTTAAAGTTGATTTAATCATTCACTTACCTTATTACGCTTGCCCAACAAAGTCTTTTGCTTTTTTCTCAAGAAATGCAATTAATCCAGCTTTATCATTAAACTCATTTGCCTCGGCTGCTCTTTGCAAAACAGGCTCCAGCAGGTCTAATCGACGCCGCAGAGACTGGACGGCGGCTCGCTCTTCTGCCGTAACGGAACTATCTCCCTTACGACCCGCTGCTCGTTTTCTGACTTCCTTATCTAGCTCCTCCAAGCTTTTATCACTTCGATAAAACTCCTCTCTCAATGCAACCGCCCTTTGTGAACTAGCCCCTTTAGGCGCTAGGGGTAGTTTTTCAAGAGCGTTGGTAATTTCACCCTGAGTACGCCCTTTTTCCAATTGGTCCGCAATAACTGCAAAATCCATTAGAGCTGACGGATCTCTTGCCCCTTCAGCTATCATAAGCCCCTCAAATGCACCTCTAGCTCTGGCCCGCTCTTGCAAGCTGCCTTTAGTGCCAAGAATACCACCTGACGCAGCTTGGCGCATTATTTGGGCAAGTTTCGCTAGGCCTCTTTTGCCATAGTAGCTCAGCTTATGTTGCAGTTTCAAAATATTTTCAACAACAGTGACATTTGGCTTTTCCACAGATTTTGCCAAATAATGTCCTACCGGCGCCTGTTTTAGACCAGCTTGTTCGCGCAAGGCCCCACCTGCTTTGACTCCAGTGCCCGAACTGATTTCGGTCCCTCTCTCGCCAGTCATAAAAACAGTCGTCTCACGATCTTCTTTTGCTAACCCAGCTTCTTTTTCCCGTCTGTTTCGTTCTCGGATATAGCGAACTTTTCCAGCGACACTGGTGTCTTCAGCATCGATTACTTTTTTACCTTCTTCATCGACCGCCCTATCGCTAAGCTTTTTCGACTCGGCTTCGGTTTTCTCAGATTTTAAAATATCGTCAACGATTCTTCTAACAGTGCGCAGTAACTCAGCTGGAGTGATATCGAAAGTTTCATAGATATCTATCGTGGGGCTGTTAGCTGCTTGAATCTTATGTTTATTAAGCCTTAAAACTTTAAGTCGATATTTTAATCTCCATGCAGCCAAAGTCGCTTTTAATCGAATATCAGAAACACCTCTTTTCAATAGTCTCTTCAATTTTGGCGGTAATTCCCGCTTGGCTCTGGCTAAACGATCCCGTTTCTTTTTCTCCTTATCCTGCTTCCTCTTCGCCTTCTTATCATCTCCCTTCTTCCCTTGCTGATCTTTCAGCGCCTTCTTCATCTCTTTCTTTGGTTTTTTTGTAGGCTCTTTCGTCTTAGCCTTCACCTTCCTGGCCTTGGCTCGCCCCTTCTTACGCCCAAGAATCTTCTTGGCCAGCCCCTTAATCTTACCGCCAATTTTGGCGGCACCTTTGGCCAACTTGGCAATCAACCAATTGGCCACAAAGTCTATCACGGCAATCGCCGCAGCCGCCAAAGCGGTGGCAAACGACGGCCCCGCCCTCCCGGTCTTCACGGCTTTCAGGAAAGCAAAGAACTTCTGAAACGCTGCCAGGATCCGCTGCACTGCTCCCCAGGCCGCCTGCAAGCCCTCGATAATCAGCATCACCGCCCCGGCGGCGGGCACAATCAGCGACACCAGTTTCTCCACTAGAATCCGAATCAAGGTCGGCGGAATCATCGCCTTGATGCCCTCCCAGGCCATCTTGCCGATCTTGGCCAGGGACAGCCCGCCGCTCTTGACCAGATCCCACACCATTTTGCCCAGCCCCAGTACCTGTTCCAGCTTGGTGTTAAACCAGTTCTGCACCCCTTCCTTGAAGGCCTTCCACAGGTGGTTTTTGATCCCGTCCACCGCCCCGGCGCCGAGGTTTTTGATCCACTGGATGGGACCGGCGGCGACGTCCTTGATCAACACCAGGAAGGCGCCCAGGGCCTGGGCGACTTTTTCGGCGAATTTGATCGCGCCCTGGACCACGGCGGCGTAGGCGTCGACCACCGCCAGTAGGCCTTTTTCCAGCCAGCCGATAAGCTTATTGAGGCCGGCGGCCAGCAGGTCGAGGGCGGCGGCGACGCCTTTTTTGAGTTTGTCGGCGTAATCGTTGACTTTTTTGACCGCCTTGTCGACTTTGTCCTGGATAAATTTGCGGAATTTGTCGCGCAGGGCCGGGAAGGCGGCCAGCAGGCGGTCGCCGATGGCGATCAGAGCCTTGCCCACCAGTTTGATGGCGGCGACGATGGCCTTGCGGGCCTGCTCGATGGCCCACATGGCGGCTTTTTTGGCCAGCTCGATGGCTTTTTTGATGGCCTTGCGGGCCAGTTCGAAAACGGCCTTGATGGCGGATTTTATGGCGTTGAAGAAGGCCTTGGCCTTGCTCGCCAGCCAGCCGAAGAAGCCTTTGCTTTTCTTTTTGCCCTTGCGTTTTTCGGCGGCGGCTTTGTCTTCCGCCTTGCGCCGTTCGCGCTCGGCCTCGGCGTCGCCCTTGCGCACTTCCTCGGCGGCTTTGCGGTCGGCGTCCTGCTGGTGTTTCTGGATGTCCCGGCGGCCCTGGGTGACTTCGCCGTCGGCCTCCTGGTTGGCCTCGCGGACTTTGGTTTCCTGCTCCTGGCTCCACTCGCCTTTCTTGGCGCTGACCTCGGCCTGGGCCTCGGCGCGGGCCTGGGCCTGGTCGGCGCTGCTCTGGGCTTCCAGGGCGGCGATGTCTTTGGCGGATTGGGCTTTTTCCTCGCCGACCTTGGTGCCGTACTCGGCTTTTTTGGCCGCCAGGTCGCCCTGCGCGGTGGCGGCGGCGGCCTGGATCTCGCCGCCTTTTTCTTTTTGCGCGATAACGTTGAGGGCTTCGGGGTCGACGCTGCCGCCGCCCGCGGCGCCCGCGCCTCCGCCACCGGCACCGGCAAGTCCGCCGGCTCCGGCGGGCACGGTGGCGCTGAGAGTTTCGGGTTTGACGCTGGGGTAGATGCGGGTGTTTTCGCCCATTTCCCGGGCCACGTCGCGGCGACCCTCAGCCTGGGTCTGGTCGACAGTGGCCTGCACTTGTCCGCGCTGCTCGTCGGTTTGCGCGGGGTCGGCGTTGCCGCTCAGGTCTACCTTGGGCCCCGGGCCGGCGGTGGCGTGCAGGCCGGGGTCGCGGGCCGGCAGGCTGCCCATGGCGCCGGACATGCGCTGCATATCGCGCTCGGACAGTTCGCCGCCTTCGGTGCCGGTAACGGTGGGTTCGCGCACTCGTTCCGCCGGCGACGGCGGCGGCTCGGGCATCGGCTCGGGCGCGGGCGTGGGCTGGTCGCGGCCCTCCTCGGTTTTGGTCACTTGGTCGGCGGTTTGGCCGTCGGCGGGGGCCTCGGCATCGGGTTGGCCGAAGAGGTTTTTCGGCGAACCGGTGGGGCGCTCCCGGGTCGGGGGGTTGGCGGCCAGGTCGGCGCGCTCCTGGCCGGCCTCGTTGCCGACCGCCGACTTGACGCCGCCCAGGGATTGCATGATCTGCACCGGCGGCAAACTGCCGACTCGGGCGATGGCGGCGCCCGGTTTTTCGGCGGAGACGTCGGGCACTTCGGGCTGGGGCGGTTCAGGCACAGCGGCGCCCCCACCGCCCCCGCCACCGACGGCCGAGGCGGCGCCCGAAGGTTCGCCCAGGGATTCCAGCGCGACTTTTTTCTCGGCCTCAGACAAGTCGGGGGCCTCGGATTGGGCCAGGGCGCCACCGCCGAGGGCGGGTTCGTCGCCGCTGAAGCCCTCGGCGGAGGCCGGTTCGCTTTCGGTGGCGGTCTCGGCGGGCGCTTCGCCTCCCGGCGCAGTCGCGGCGGTCCCCATGGCGCCGGGCGCGCCGGTGTCGGCGGTCTCGGGAGCGGTTTCCGTGGCCGTCGGGGTTGCAGTTTCCCCGGCGAGGGTCTCGGGAGTGGTGGTTTCCGGGGTTGGGGCGGTCTCGGCGGATTCGGCGCCGGCGGCCTCTGCGGCGGTCATGGCTTCGCTAGGTTCGGGCGGTGCGGTTTCGGCGGCGGCTTCCGTCGGCGCTTCCATCGCTTCCGCCGGCGCTTCGGCAGTCTCCTCGTCCTCCGCCCCGATATTGCCGGCGGCCACATCCGCCGGGTCTGCTTCGTCGGCGGCGGCGCGCTGCGGATCGGCCTTGGCCAGGCGCTCTTCCAGTTCGGCGGCACCATCCTGTTCACTGCCGCCCTCCGGTTCACCGCCGGTGGCGGCGGGGGCCGCCGCCCCACCGCCCTCGGCGCTGCCCGCCAGAGGGCCGGCCGCGGCGCCGCCGGTCGCCGCCATTTCCGCGGGAGCCTGTTTGCCCGCCTCGGCGCCGGCGCTCTGGGTCCCGGAGGTCTCATTGGCGCCCTCGGTTTGGGTCTCGGCCTGTTTGGCTTTTTCGCTTTCAGCTTCTTTTTTAGCTTTTTCGCCCTCAGCTTTTTCACCCTCGGCCGTGGCCTTTTTCTCGTCTTCGGCCTCGCCCTTGGCGACTTTTTCAGCGTCGGTTTTCTGCTCCTCGCCGGCGGCCTTGGCCCGCTCCAGGGTTTCACTTTCTTGGGTGGCCGTCCGGGCTCCGGGCGATGGCGGCTCGAGTATGGGGGCCTGCGCGGCTGTCGGGGCGGTTTCAGCGGTGGTCTCGGTGGACGTTGCCGCCGGGACCGCGGGCACGGGGGCTGCCGCGGATTCCGTCTGGCTTTCAGCCGCTATAGGCTCGCCCGGCATGGAGGCTTCGGCGCCTGGAGGCATCGCCGTGGCTCCGGCGGCGGGCGCGGTGGTTTCGGTGGCGGCTTCCGGGCCTGCCGCGGCTTCCACCGTAGTTTCGGTGAGCGTTTCAGCACCCGTGTCCGCCGGGGCCTGCATGCGGGCACCACCGGCCATCGGCATTGGCGCCGTGGCGGAGGTGGTCGCGGTTTGTATGGTGGTGGCTTGCGTCTCCGGGCCACCAGCAGCGCTTGCCTCGGTCTGGCCCTCGCCGGGCGTCGGGAGCTCGGCCGCCGGCGATGGCGCCGCGGCGGGCGGCACCATTGATCCACCCATACCGGCTTTGCTGCGGCGTCGGCCGGAGGGATTCACGCCCATCATCCGCCCCAGGCGGGCGTTGCCAATCTTGCGCTGCAAGGCCTTGGCGATTTTGGCCCGGCGGGCGGCGCCACCGGGCAAGCTAAGGACTTCCGCGCCGCGGTCCGCGACGGGGGCGCCGCGCGGCGGCGGCAGGGCGCCGGCGTCCGTCTTGCCGGGCTTGGTGGCGGGGCCAACGCGGGCTTCGGGCGTTTTTTGTTGCGCCTTGTCGGAGGCCGTCTTGGCGGCCGCTTTGCCGCCCTCTGCCTGGGTCTTGGTCTGCGCCACGGTGGGGGCCCTCAGTCCACCGCCAGAGTGGAACGGCTATCAGTTATCATTGCCTGTATCCTGGGAACGCTCTGCGGGCAGTTCTGTGGGTACTTCCGCCGGGCTGTCCCCGCTTTCCTCATCTTCAATCTCCATCAGCATGCGGCCCATGCGGGCGTTGCCGTACTGGCGCTGCATTTGTTTACCGTATTTGGGATGGGGAAAGTAGCCGGCCGCCATCTTTTTTTTCATGTTCTTGTCCATCATGGCCTTGTCTCCCATGACGTATTCGGGACCATAGTCTTTGTCGTGGTCGGACTTTTTGCTGTCCTTGGCCATGGGCATGGGTTTTTCGCCGTCGTGCACTTTGTCTTTTTTCATACTCACTCCCCTCAACATCGAATGCTTTAATCTGCGCTTATGGGCACTGAGCAAGGGGTCCCGGGTGGCGGTATGCAGGACCGTCGGAGGCATGGAGGCCGACGTCGAGCATACAGGGTTGAAGCAAGCGTCTGCTAAGCGAATAGCTTTGCGCGCGGCTGAACGCCTCCAATCTACTATTGGAGGCCGGCCCGCTCGCGGTACTTGCTGCGCGTCCTGCATACCGCCACCCGGGACCCCTTGCGGGCCGAGTGACGGCACCGCCCCCACACAAAATGAATAGAAAATCCTGCTGCTTACAATATCTCCTCACTCACCCACTCATAAAACTCCAACCCAAAATCCCCGCGGGTCAGCGCCATGCCCTGCTTCTGCTGCTCGCGGGCGATCCCCAGCACCAAGTGGCGCAGGGTAATGGTAGGGCTGTTTTCCCCCAGGGCGCGAAACGCGGCGTCGAGCACGGCGTTTTTGATGCTGCCACCCACCAGGTTGAACTGCTCGGCGATCTGCTGCAGGTCTTCGTCGCCGGGGCGTTGCAGCTCGGCCGGGAACATGCCCCGCCAGATGCGCAAGCGGGCCTGGGCATCCGGCCGCGGAAAGTCGACGGTCACGTGGATGCGGCGCAGGAAAGCCGGGTCCATATTCTGGCGGAAATTAGTGGTGAGGATCACCACGCCGGCGTACTCTTCCACCCGCTGCAACAGGTAGTTGACTTCGATATTGGCCCAGCGGTCGCGCGCCTCCTTGACTTCGCCGCGCTTGCCGAACAGGGCTTCGCCCTCGTCGAAAAACAGGATGGCGCTGGCGTCCTCGGCCTCGCGGAACACGCGCGAGAGGTTTTTCTCGGTCTCACCCACGTATTTGCTGACCACTGCGGCGAGGTCGACTTTATAGAGCTGCATGCCGTACTCGCGCCCCAGCAGTTCGGCGGACATGGTCTTGCCGGTGCCGGAAGAGCCGGTGAACAAAGCGATCAGGCCGCGCCCCAGGCTTAGCCGATGTTCGAAGCCCATGCCGCTGTAAACCTGACTGCGGTAACGGATACGGTTGCGCAGTTCGTTGAGCTGGCGCCTGTTGACGTCCGGCAGGATCAGGTCGTCAAAACTGAGATTGCTGCGCGGTTCAATCAGGCGAGCGTAGCTGATCAGGCCGCGGCTGGACTGCCGGCGGCAGCCCTCGTAGAGTTCCTCGATGGTTACACCACGTTGTTGTGGGTCGCGGCTCGAGGCTTCGGCGCGGGCGGTGGCGATGGCGTCTGCGATCTGACCGTGGCTGAGCTGGAAGCCATTGGCCAGCATGGCGGCCAGTTGCTCGCATTGTTGGTTTGCATCTTGGCCCGGGCTCGGCGCAAATACGATTTCTGCCCGGGGCAATTGCGTCAGCCAACTTCGCCGGCGCAGTTCGTAGGACGGCATAGTGAAGTCCAGGCGAATAAAGCGCCGCCGGCGGAAGCACCCGGCCGGTTCCCACGGCGTATTGCTGTCGAGCACCACCAGGCCCGGGTGGGTTTCGACGGCGGCGATCAGGCTGTTCCAGTCGGTGGCGGGCCGGTCGCGCTCCAACAGAATTTCGCAGCAGCGCCACTCCAACACGGCGTGGCGCAGGCGCGCTTCGCGGCAAGCCAGGTTCACCAGTTCCGCCCAGGGCTCGCTGTCCGTCAGCATCGCCGCCACCGACAATGACAGAAGGGGTCGGCCCAGCGCATGAGCCAGACAGCCGGCGGCCTGGTGCTGGCCACTGCCGTAGGGACCGCGGAAAAACAGCACCGGCATAGCGGTGGCTGACACCGCAAGGGACGCCGTCTGCCGGCGCAGGTGGGCGGCCAGCGCCTGCAATTTGGCCAGCAAGGCGGGCTCCACCACCAGTTGCTGCCAGTCGCTGGGACTGCAGTCGACGGCGTCGGCCTCGGACAGCGACGCTTGCAGCCGGCTGTCCGGGCTGTCGCCGCCCAGCAGAAAGTCGACGATGCGGTCGTCCGGCCGCAAAAAGCGCAGGGAGATAGACTCGTCGCCGCGGGTGTCTTCCGTCGGCACCAAAAGTTTATATTTCAACAGCGGCGCAGTGTCGCTCAGCGCGCGGCGCGTGGCGCCGATACCACCGGCGATGGGCTCGACCACCTGCTGCAGCATTTCCAGGTTGAGCTGGGTGTGAGAGGCATCGTCTTGCAGATAGCCGTACAGCCGCCGGTAGCGGCTGTCCAGCTCGGGCAGCAGGCAGAGCAGCAGCAGCGCGGTATCCAGGGTTTGCAGGCCGAAGATGGCCTGCATGCTGAGCAGCCGCATTTCGACCGCGCCGTTGGTTTTTTTCTGCCGACGCTGGAGGGCGTCGAGCAGTGCGGCGGCACTCTGCCAGTAGGGCGTCAGTTGGGTGCGCAATTCCTCCGGCATGGCGTCGGGCCGGGTGAAAGGGAGGCCGAGAAAGGCCTGCACTTCCTCTTCGGTGACATGGGCCATGCCCCACAGGCGCTCGGGTTTGCCCACCGCGATGGTCTCGTGCCAGCGCACGGTCTGGGCGCGCACCAGTTGTTCGACCCAGGCCAGGGCCTGCCACAGGTGCTCCTCGTTGCTGCCGTAGGGACCGCCATCCAACAACTCGTGATGCAGGGCGAATTCAGGCGCGGGCGCAGCGCTCTCAGCAAGGGCGTCGGACGCGAGCGGATCGACTGCTGCGGAATACGGGGCGTCGGTCCCCGCGGGCGGTGGATTGGCGACCGGGTTGCGGTCGTTTTGCCAGTCGGACATCGCTACCTCTCTACGCTGTATCGAACATTGCGCCCATCCAGCCAGGGCAATTTTTCCAGCTCGGCGGTGTAGCCGGCCATTTCCACAATCACGTCCAGCGGCGCCGGCTCCAGGATGATGTCGATGGCGTTGGGCGTGACACTCAGCCAGCCGCGGCGGCGGATGAGGTTGGCCAGCAGGTGGCTGGGGCTGCTGTCGCCGAAGCGCGGCAGCCAGCGGGCCCAGGCGCGCAGCAGGGCAATGGCGATCAGCCCCAAGGTCAGGTCCGCCTCCGGAACGCCGAGTTTGGCGTGTTCCAGGCTGGCCAGAGCAGCTTGCAGAGCCTCGCGATTCTGCCGGTGGGCGTCCACGGCATCTTCGGCGGATAAATCGGCAGGGTGCTGCACTTGAATGTCCCCGGCCTCCGGGTCATCGATTGTGACCACCGCAGGGCGGCTTCCACAGGCCTTGCCCCAGAGTTCGAGCAGGGCGCCCGGCGTTGTTTCATCCGCATACGCCCAAAATGGCCAGCAATGGCTGTCGCCATCACCCACCACCCAAATGGGCCGTTCCACCAAGGTTAACCGGTGCAAATGTAGGCCTGCGGCGGGTAGCACGCGCTGACCGGCAAGTACCCGCCAGAGAGCCGCCAATAGGGCCGCGTTGGGCGAACCCTCGCCTACGCCGCTATCTTGTTCGCTGCCGTCGCCGCTGCAGGGCGCCCGCCAGCTTACCGTCCAGGCGCTCCAGTCGAGTTGGGTGTGAGGACCGGCCAGCAAGGCCAGGGCCTGGTCCAGGCGCCCTTTGTGGATAGCGCCCTCTCCCCCCAGCCTTGCCAGCAGGGGCAGCAGCACAAAATGAAAGGGGTCGGCCACCGGCAGATCATCGCTCGCCGGCGCCAGCATGGGGGCCAACATCGGCAGGCGCACATCGGCGATGGTGCGCAGCAGAAGCAGCGCCCCGGCGCAGGGGGTTTGCACTCTAATCGCCGCCCCTTCAGAGGTTGCGCCCAGCGCCGCCAGCAGATCTTGGGTCTCCGGGCCAAAGACATTTAACACCACCTGTGTGTCTGAAGCGCCGCCAGGCCCCTTACCCGAGTCGGTGGCCAGCGCGTCGGCCAGGGCGTCCAGCAAGCGCACGGCGAGGGCATCGCCGGCCCAATGCGGATGATCGTCAAGCAAAGCCGCGTACAGATGCACTTTGATCGCCACGGGGTCTGCGTTTGCGCTGATCTGGCGCGCTTGGCGCTTGAGAACATTGCGCAGATCCGCCAGCAGATGCCGCTGTTTCGCCGTGGGACGGCGGTGGCCTCGGGACGCCTGGGCGCCGTTGATCAGATGCCAAATCGATTGCCGCAGGCGTTCGGTATCCAACCAGTCGAAGACCGCTAATTTCTGCTCGAGACGCCGGGAAAAATCGATGGGGACAACGCCATTGAAGTGTTGCAATAGTCCCCTGTTGTCAAAAAAACCCAACACATCTTCGACATAGTCAGTCAGGGACTGGCGATCGCTCCAGTCGGCGATTTGGCCAGGCCGGTAGTTGGCCAGCAGCGCTTCAATATCCGTCGGCGGCGAGCGCCAAAGTCCGAGGACGGTAATGAGTTGGCAGGTTTGGGTGAACAGGGGCCGGTCTGTTTCGCCGCTGTACGCGGTGCCCGACAGCTGATCGTGGCGCTGTCGGGCATGGCGGTCGGGGCGTTGTCGCGACCGCGCATCCCGAGGGCTTTCCCCCGCGTCTTGATCGCAAGAGGCTGCGACAGGCCGCTCTGTTTTATCCGTGGAGGCCGGCAACTGGCCCGCACGGCGCTGTTCTTCCAGCCAGCGTGGATATTCCGTTTGCAAAAAGGCCATCAGTTCAGGTGTCGGCAGGTCCGGGATATCGCCCAGCGCCATCAGCCAGCGCCGCAACGCCGCGGGATCCGCGGCCTCTTCGGGCGTCGGCAGGCGATCCGAGGCCGCCCAATGGCGGATCAATTCTTTCACCAGGCGAGCGCTGGCGGCCGCTCCCAGCGCCTCGCTGCGCACGCCGAGGTCCCAGAACATCAGCAGCGGCCAGCCGTGCAGGCGTTTGAGCAGTTCGGACAATACGCCCCGCTGTGTCAATTCGGTGAGAATGTACGGCAGGTAAGGCTTGTTGTCGAGCAATACCCGGTACAAGGCCCGCTCTACCGAGAACTCCCGCAGATAGCGAAAAGCCCCATAGAACCAGCGATCCCAGGCTTGGTCGGCGAGCAGATCGCGGATAAATTGGGCCACGTATGCGGCCTGGTCGCGGAATTTGATCAGGTTGTTGCCGCTATGCTCCCCGCCGGCGATCGTGCGCACCACGGCGCCGGCAAGGGAGTCTGCCCAGCGCCGGGTCAAGGCTCTGTCGTCGTCAATCCGGGCCAGTGGCACGGCGGTGCCATGGCGGATGTGACGAATGACGTAAATGGTCGGGTCGTCACCCAGTACCTGCTCGATCGCCTGGGCATAGGATTCGAGCAGGCCGTCGCGGGTGTCGCGGGCCACGCGCTCCAGGCGGGCGCTGGCCGCCCCCGCCTGGTTGCGGTCGCCAAACAGGCGGTAGCGGCAGTGCAGATGTCCAATGCGGCTGTCCATGCTTCACCTAGGGACAGGTGGCGCAGATATCGCCTTTGAGGGTAGGATAGGGTGGCGTGTTGATCAAGGCGACAAAGGCCGCGCGTGGCGCGTCCGAAGCCGGCGACGGCTCCAGGAAATCGGCCACCGCCACCTGACCGTTGGTGCTGATATCCACCGTCATGATTTGCGCGGCCAGTTCGTTTCTCGAGCCCGCATCAATATCAATCAGGGCGGGACTGACGACATCGGCCCAACGACCGGGATTGACCACCAGGTTTGCGCCGGTGGAAGTGCGGCCGTCAGCATCGACCAGCACCACATCCACCAGTTCCGTGCGCGCGGCGGTATCCGCCATCACTGGCGCCAGGGTGGGGCTGATGCGCGTGGTGTCACCCGCTAAATTTTCCCCGGTGGAGGCCTGACCGGCCGGGTCGACCAAGACGGTCTCCACCAGCGCCGTGCGCGCTGCCGTATCCGCCATCACCGGCGCCAGGGTACCGCCGATGCGCGTGGTGTCGCCCACCAAATTTTCCCCGGTGGACACCTGACCGGCCGGATCGACCAAGACGGTTTCCACCAGCGCCGTGCGCGCCGCCGTATCCGCCATCACCGGCGCCAAGGTATCGCTGATGCGCGTCGTATTGGTCGCCAAATTACCGCCCGTGGAGGCTTGACCGGCCGGATCGACCAAGACGGTTTCCACCAGCGCCGTGCGCGCCGCCGTATCCGCCATCACCGGCGCCAAAGTATCACTGATGCGCGTCGTATTGGTCGCCAAATTATCGCCCGTGGAGGCTTGACCGGCCGGATCGACCAAGACGGTTTCCACCAGCGTCGTGCGCGCCGCCGTATCCGCCATCACCGGCGCCAAAGTATCGCTGATGCGCGCGGTATTGGTTGCCAAATTGTCGCCCGTGGAGACTTGACCGGCGGAATCGACCAAGACAGTTTCCACCAGCGCCGTGCGCGCCGCCGTATCCGCCATCACCGGGGCCAAGGTATCGCTGATGCGCGCGGTATTGGCCACCAGATTGTCGCCCGTGGTGGTTTGACCGGCGGGATCGATCAAGACGGTTTCCACCAACGCCGCTCGCGCCGCGCTATCCGCCATCACCGGCGCCAAAGTATCACTGATGCGCGCGGTATTGGTTGTCAAATTATCGCCCGTGGAGGCGCGACCGGCCGGATCGACCAGCACGGTTTCCACCAGCGCCGTGCGCGCCGCGGTATCCGCCATCACCGGCGCCAAGGTTTCCCCCAGACGGGAAGGATTTGCCGCCAGGTTACCGCCTGTCGCAACGCGGCCGTTGAGATCCACCAATACCGAATCAACCAGCGCATTGCGCGAAACCGCACTAACGGCGGACAGGGCGGGACTCACCACATCGGTCCAGTAGCTCGGCTCGGCTTCCAGGCGCTCGCCAACTGCCGTGCGGCCAGCCGGCGTTGCCAACAGTTTCTCGACAAATCGGCTCATGCAATCCGTATCGGTTATCAGGGTATCGACAATGCTCTGCTGCACCTCGTCATCGCACACATTGAATTCATCGCCGAAGGGGCTGCGATAAAACTGTGGTAGTTGAAGATTGGCCCCGCCGACGCCGCTTGAGAAGGTGCCCGTCAAAAAGCTCTGCGCTTCCGGGCTTAAGCGACTGGCCGCAGGGGCAACCTCCCTGGCGATGTCACCACGTACCGCAAGGTCGCCGTGCACGATCACGCGACCATTGTCACTGCTGTTATCCACGGTCAGTATCGGCTTGAAAGTTTCATCATCAGGCGACCAGGCGCCAATAACCAGTTCGCTCCTATCAACACTGCTGTCAGTGAGCGGGCCGATCTGGAGGCGCAACTGCTCCACCTGCTCCTGGCCGCCGCTGGGACCATCGGCATCCCGCAAACAACGATGACGATAAATGCTCCAGGGCTTGTCCAGGAAAACCCGTTGGTCCTCGGCCTGGGCGCCGGCCGTTTCGCAAAGGAAGTCGCCTGTTGCCTGGCGAATGAAACTTTGGTCCTCGGATGCTCCCCCCGCCAGATTACTTGCGCCACAATTCGGCAGTTCTCCGACGCTGTTGAGCAGGGTTTGGAAATTGATGCTACCGCCGGCAACAGTCAAATTGCCATGCAGGCGGGTACTGCCGAAAACGTCTATCTCACCCGGCCCCTGAATTCGCAAATGTTCCGTCAGCTGCCCCTCCACGCCGTGCTTCAATGCAACACTGAAACGCCCGGATTGCTGGACAGAATCGGCCGTCGCTTCACCCTCCGTCGCTTGAGCCGCCTCAGCGCGCAGCGTATCGCCCACGATCACCAAGGCGCGCTGCGATGGAGATACCACCACATCTCCCACCAAACCCGCCACCGGACGCCCCAAAACATCAACGCTGTAAACCGGCGCATCTGGATTGCTGCGGTCACGCAAAACCCGGCCTAGAAATACCGGCCACCGCACCTTGGGGTCATCGGGCGGACGTTGGAAAGGCGCGGATTCGATACCGGCCTCGGCCACCTCCTTGGGTCGGCGAGGATTGGGGTAATTGGGATCGGGCAATTTCAGGTCGACGTCCGGCAACTCCTGCCAACGATAAAACGCCGCCTGGCTCTCCGGGTCGCAGCGGCTAAACCTGGTGGGCGCCTGGTCTGAACCCCGTCGGTTATATAACAACCAAACGTCCAAACGATCAGCGTCGTTTGCGTCAAACTTGCTCAAGGGAATGCGAAATCGTTCCGGCAATATCAACTCGCGCCCAAAACCATCCACGGCCATGCCCGGCTGGAGAAATAATCCGTCCTCTTCCGAAACGAGTTGCAGACCGCTCACAACCCCCCAGACATGGTGAGCGATGTTATGGCGGCGACGCATCTCCAGATGGTAGGCCTGTTCGGCATCGAAGTCTTCCGTGCGCAGAAACTGCTGCGGGAAATAATGGACACGGGCGATACGGTCGTTGCTCATGGTATTAACTCCTGGCGTTAGACACAGTCACTGAGTCTGACGATCACATTTGCAAAATTAACTATTAACCCGGCATACATTTGTGCCAGGTTAATAGGGAATCTCTTAATAAGTCACCGGCCTTCTCGCCGACTGCTCAAAAACACGCCCCGCATTTACCGCGGAGGTGACGCGGACGATGAACGTGTAGTCGCCCGAGCTTGGCGGTGTATAGAGCTGATTGACAGATTGCGCTGCACCGCCCGCGGGCAGGGGATTATCTATGGCTCCGGCAAAGTTCACATTGATCTGCGCAACTATCTCCTGGTTCTCATCCAGCACCTCAAGCACTATGGCTATGATTGGGACGTCTCTCGCACTCACACCACTGGTCACGTTCTCAAGGGTAATCGTGGCGCCGACTAGCGTTGTGCCGGGTGGATCACCAAACCATTCGGTTATTTCGATATCGAGCTCGTGGTAAGTGATAATTCGGCTGGCGGATTGCTCAAGGACGGATCGGGATCCGCCCACCGTGTTGACGCGAGCGATAAATGTATAAATCCCTCCAAATTGTGGCACGAACGGCGCGTTGACCGTTTGCTGTCCACTACCTGCCGGCAGGGGATTGTCTATCGATCCGGCAAAATCCACTTTGCTGAGATGGATGACCCGCTGCTCCTCACTAAGCACTTCAAGGAAAATACTGCCAATCTGAACATCCCTGGCGTCGCTGCCGCTGTTATTATTGGCGACGGTGATGATCGCTCCGATTAGCGTGGTATGGGATGGTCCGCCATGCCATTCGGTAACCTCAATATCAAGCTTGTAGAACGCATCCACCTCGTTGCCGCCCAATGTCAGGCCATTGGTGTAGCGGGACAGGAGTTCATCGCGGAAGCGACGATCATCCATATCCAGCGGAATAATGCCTTCGGTGAGCTGCCCTTTGACGATGAGTCCGCCATCGATAATCACGCTACCGTCGGCGCGCGCGGTCAATAGCGATTTAAATGAGTTGCCATCGACGCTAGCGGCCCCCACCTTCCATTCGTGACGACCGGGATCGCCGTCTTCTCCCGGATCCAAAATCTCGAACCGCAATTGGTCTAGAGATTTGTCCGTGTCTTTGACTCGGTAGAGCTGCCAGGGCGCGGCTGTGTCCGGTATGGACGCTAAGGGGTCAAGCGTCAGCCCCGAACCGGTCGTGCGACTGTCGAGCGGTGGATTAAGAGCGCGACCAAGCAGAGCGAGGTCGCCATCGGATGGCAAATTCGCGAACCCCCTCGCGTTGACGGCAAGGTCACCCATAAGATCCGTATCGCCCACCCGATCCAGTGTCAGCCGATCCACCGCCTCCCCTTGTTCGTCCGGCAATGTGATGGCAAACCGCCGCCGTCCGGCGGTCTCCTCGTTACTGACCAACATCCACGGCGTCGGATCGGCCCAGGGCGCCTGGATTTGGGCGCCGATCAAACGGGCATAACGCAATTCGGCCTCGACCAGACCCATTTCCAAGCCATCATCGTCCAGGCGCGCTTCAATGCGACCCAGATATACCGGCCATTCCTGCTCGGGATCCGTCATCGGCGGATCGTCGGGGCCGAATTCCCGGTCCGCTTCCGGCACGTCGGGGGGATGACAAGGGTTCACCGGCGTGTCGGGATCGCCGCATTCCAAGCGCAACCAGGCCTGTTCGCTACTGAGATTGCTTTGCCGCGTTGGATCGCAGCCGGGGGCATCCGGCGGCGGCTCCAGGTGATAACAGAGATAGGCGTCGAGAGTCAGCTGCGTCCAATTGCCGGGATAGTGCTCCAACACCGCCGCGCCAATGGTCAGCGCCTGCGGCACGATTAAATCGCGGCCATAGCCGTCCACCGCCATACCGGGCTGGACGAGCACTGTATTGCCCTGCCCCTGCACAAGTTGCAGACCATTGACGATGCCCCATTGATGATGGGCGATATGATGGCGCCGACGCATGCCGATGCGGTAGGCCTGCTCGTCCTGCAGATCGCCCGCGCGCAGGGTCTGGGTCTCGCGGTAGCGTACGCGTTTGATGGTCATACGGTGTCAGCCTCCGGTCCTAGTCGCCCCGCTGCAGTTTTTTGGCCTGCTTGCGCCATTCGTCGATCTGCTCGTCTTTCACCCGCGGGAACAGCTTGCGCAGCATGTCCATATCGGCGCTGGCCAGTTGTTTGAAAGTGCTGATCCGGTTTTGCCGCAACTGGAACTCCCGCTCCTCGCCAATGCCGTTGATGGTGGTCAGGGAATCGAAACTTTCTTCAGAAGGGGACGGCTCCCTCCTTTCCTCTTCCTCGCGGCCCCTGGAGCGCTCCGGTGCCGGTGCGGTTTCACTCGGCGGCGCCGGGACGACCGGTTGGCCGGGGTATTCACTGGCCTGCCAGCCGAAGGTGAAAACCCGCCGTTCCATCGTCTTGTCAGCACCGCAGTAGGGGAGTTCGAAGCCGAGATAATACAGCTGCAGGGGACCTTCCTCAGCGTTGCAGCCAAGCCCCAGAAATAGTTTCTTCTGCTCCTCATGCAACTGTGATTGCAGGCCTTCGAGTGTGGTGGGAAGGGACATCTCCGCGGGCTCGAAATCCACCCCCTGGTCACGCAACTGGGCACAGACCCGATCCACGGGCTGGTAGACAAACTGGCCGAGATTCAAGTGATTGAAAGGCGCCGGCCAGGCGTCAGACCGCAAGGCGCGCCGATAAGGGGCGGTGCTGTCGATATAGACGATCTCGCAGGCGCGGTTGGCTCCGCCGCGGCGGCGCAACCAAACCCGCCCCAGGGGCACACCTTGCCGCGGATCACCGCAGGGGCATCCCAATGCGAGGTAGGCAAGTCGCGCATCGAGCACCATGAGCGCAAGGATGCGCGCGATCTGCGTCGCGAGATTTTCGGTGGCGCTGCTCAAATTGCCGATGGCGTCGGGCAGCAGGCAAAAATGATACAAGCCTTCGCGCGCAATCCAGTCGAGCAACCAGCACTTGGCAACGGCCAGGTCTTGAGGCGCACCATAGCCAAAACAGGCGATGTACTCATCCACTACCCGTCGCGAGTGACTGAAGTAATTGGCTTCCCAGGCCGTTAAATGATTCGCCCCGCCATTGCCCGTGCCATTGCCGCAGTCGCCACAGGCGTAACGCCACTCCAGGGTGTAGGTTTCGCGCACGCGGCTGAATTCGCAGGCATCGCGCTCACTGCAGGCGCCACGGCCAAGGGCGGTGGTGGGCTGGGTTTCCTCCTCGGCGTAGTGGATAAAAATGTCCAACAACACCACTTCGCCAGGCGACAGCGTTAAACCGAACAAGTCGCACGCCGGCGGTTCCTCGTTGCCGGCCAGGTCCTCACAGTGGGAAGCGGGTAGACGACAGGCGTCGGCCAGGTCGAAGGCCCCGGGCTCGCAAACCACCACGTCATTGCCGCAGCTGTCGACAGCGTAGCCGGGGTCGAGCAACAGGCCACTGCTGACATTGGGGTCGCAGCGCAAGTGCAGACCGCAGACCGCACCCCAGCCAAGTTTGTAGCGGTCCAGCTTGAACTTGCCACGGCTCCATTGCAGCAGGGCGTTAAGGTCCTGGTCGGTCAACAGCTGGCCGCAGAAAAACCGCGGCTGCTCCAGGCACTCCGGCGCGCAGGGAGTCTGCGGCTGGTCGTGACAGGGGTCGTCGACCGGGCGCAGTTCGCCGCTGCCGGTGGACGAGGGGCGGGTCGACAGATAAAGCGTTTGCTGTGCCATTAGTCTTCACCTCCAGATTTATGACTGTGAACCACGCGAAACCAGCTATGGAAGTTACTGCCCGGCCGACCGTCGCCCGAGGGCAGGAGGCCGGACATGTGGTTGCCGTCCACCGGCAACTCGTGGCAGTCGAGGATGAAATCGCATTTCAGGGTGACGTAGACGATGGAGCCGGCGATGCTGTCGCGGTGCTTGTAACTGATGTAGTCCGGGGAAATGTTGTAAATCGCGGTGCAATCGTCGTCACACAAGTAGGGATCTTGCTCGCTGGCGGTGGGGAGAAACTCCAGCTGTTTCTGAATACCGCCATACTGCACCTGAAAGGTGTGCGGGTTGATGCCGGTCTTCATGCCGTTGGTGGCCTGCAGGCGCCGGTCGAAGCGGATCTTGAGGGCGCCGCCCATCTGCTCTTCCAGTTCCTCGAGGGAGACCTTGCCGCCATGCGGCCAGTTGATGCCAATGATGTGGGTCAGGTAGTGCGAAGGCGTCGGCAGGCGTCGGCGGCCGTTCAGGTGGATGGTGAAGCCCGGTTCGTAGGGCGCGCAATCGTCTTTGCGCACCAGTAAGGCCAACGGCACGCAACCGCCGCAGGGGCAGTCGGGCTCGAGACATACGCCCCCGGGACCGGGCAGCGGTTCGTCGCAGTCGTCTTTGCAGGGCGCGTCCCAGCCGCCGCTGGGCATGCGCCAGCAACCGGGGTCCATATCGTCCAGGCGACGCAGCTCGAGAACGCCGACTTCGCGTACGCGATTGGCTTCCTGGTGGCCCGGTTCGCAGTGGCCTTCGGCGTAGAGCGCGGGCACCGGCTCGATCAGCTGCTCGGTGTAACGTAGACATACCAGCAGGCCGTTGGTCGGCCAGTCAGGCTTGGGCGGCTCGTGGTCTTCGTCAGGCTTTTCGTGCTCGTGCTCGTCATCGTGCTTTTCCTCACTCCCCGAATGCATCACGCCAACGCTCTGTTCCCCGCCATCACCTCCGTCATCATGCGCCGACGGCAGGTCATCGAGGGGAACTTCCAGCGCCGTGTCCTGGTGCAAAAAGATCTCCCGCCCACAGCAATCAATGGCGACGCCGGACTTGACCACGACCCAGTTCTTCTTGCATTCCTCGTTGGGGTGTTCCATGACCCGCAGGCCGCAGACAATGCCCCAACCGTGCAGCAGGCGGTTGTGGAGGCGGTTGCGATTGAGAAAGTATTCCTGCTCGCCGGCAAAATCGCGGGCGGTCATGTATTTGCCGGTGAAATAACGGTTGCGTTCGACCACTGCGCTGTCGCAACCGGTATCACAGGGCGTTGTGCTCGGTTTATCCACCATGTCTGTGTCTCCTAAAGCTCAAGATAAAACGGTATCGAGGCCGACGCGGGCGCCGGGGTTGAGGGCGACGCCGCCCGCCGGCTCCGGATGGCCGGCGAGTACAGTGTCATAGCCCAGCCGCTGGCGCGGTGGCCGACTGGGCGGTATATCGTCTTCGGGACACGGCAGCGTCGCCGCCGGGATCGCGCCGAGGATGGTGTCCACCCCCACCGTCGACTGCACGCCCACCCGCATGCGCGGCTCCACCAGGCAGAGCTTGTAGGCCGCATGGGCGGGTTTTTCGGCGTCCAGGGCGCGGCGCAGCATGCGCTCGTCCTCGCCGCTCTGAATCCAGGCCGAGGGCACGAAGACCTGAAAGCGGTGGGCATGGGCGTGGAACATGTCGCGCTCGGGATCGCCGCTTGAAATCAGTCGCACGTCACCGGTGGTGGCGTAGACATCCACCTGCAAGCGGCCCACCACACCAGGGCTCCAGAGAGGCCGGAAACCGTTGACGACGGCCTTGGCCGGAGGGCTGGTCAGCATCAGATAATTGCGCTGACGGAAGGCCTCGATAATGACCGGCAGACCGCGTTGTTGCGCGACCGTAAGGCCTGTCATGTTTTCCAGATAGGCCTGCAGATAGCGGCGCAGCGACTGCGGGGTGCCGCGCGCCTCGTAGACTTCGGGGATGGCGGCCAGCAGGCGGCGTTTTTGGTCGCCATCCCAACTGCCCTCCAGGGGCTGCGCTAGCCACTGCGCCAGCCAGTCGACCCAGGGGCTGTCGGGCACGGCCTCGGGGTCCAGGTAGCGGGCGAATTCGTAGATGCCGCCCTCGATGGCGTCCCACTCGGTTTGGAACAGGGACAGGAAGCGCTCGCCAAAGCCGCGCGCCTCGTCGTCGGCGCCATAGATTTCGGGTAGATACTGCAGGTAACTATCACGCGGGTAGTGAGCGATCAGTTTGTCAACCACTGGCGTGTCGTAACCATCGCTCGCCAGCGCCAAGCGAATCCAGAGGTATTGGCCGGCGTCGCTGCGCACCAGAGTGTCGGTCTGCCGGGCGCCGGATTGTCCGCTCGGCTGGGTGCTGCCGACAATAGTGGTGCGGCTTTCCCATAGGTGCTCGGGCAGGGTAAGGATTTCTTCGAGGGTGCGCAGCTCGTTGTCGGCGTAGGTGCTGATAGTGAGCTGGCCGCCAGTGGGCAGGCGCATCAGGGACATTTCCAGGCGGTGCCACTGGCAGTTGTAGATGGCACTGTCCAGACCCGCGCTGATCCAGGTGCCCTCCCGCCTGTAGGGCATGGGGCCGAGGGGCTCGGGGTCGGTAACGGGCTCCAGGCGCGCACCGTGGCGGTCGAACAAAAGTCCGCTGCAGACCGAGGCCGGCGCGCAGCGGCAGGCCGCCAGAGGATCCTCGCGCGACGGCGGCGGATCGGGCTGCGACCTTGCGCAGTCGAGGCTGAGTTCCGTCGCGAGGCAAAAGCGCCCATGGTGGTCCAGGCGCACCGCGGGGGCTGGAAAGCGATCGAGCACTTCGCCGGCGTCAGCCACGCAATCCACTTTGCGACCCTGCAGGTCATAGACTTGCAGATGGGTAAGGAGGGGGTCGAGCAGGTAGATCCGATGCTCGGAATCCACCGCCACGCGAGTCCAGCGATTGGCCGCTTCGGGCTCGCAGATGACACATTCCAGGCGGTCGACACCCGGGCGATGGGCATAGACGGCGCCGTTGCGCCGGTCGAGTATCAGCGCCAGATCGGGGGCGGCGGCGACATCGACCGGCTCCCAGGGAAAGGGGCCACTGCCGTCATCGTTCGTCGCATCGGCAGCCGCCGGTTTAGAGTGGGTCAGGCAGTGGGGGTCGGTCCACACATAACGCAGCGCCAGGGAGGACAGGGCAAACACCTGGACGCGGCTGTTGCCGGTATCGGCCACGTATAAATCGTTACCGGCCACGGCAATGCTCTGGGTGTCGGCGGCGAAGTGACGGGCGTCGCTGCCCCGACCGCCAACACTGGGCAGGGGCTCGAAGCTTGCGGTGACGGGCTCGAAGCGCTTGATTTCAAGGGTGGCAAAGTCCAGCAGGTAGAGCAAGTAGGACGGATCCAGCGCCATGCCACGCGGCAACACCAGCCCCCCCAAGCTTCCATCGTCACTCGTCAATGCCAGCGGACCATTGGGATCGCCGGCCAGGCGAATGCCCGCTCCGCCCTCTACCGCCGGCGTGGGAAAGGTCGGCTTGGGTTGTGGGCAATCCTCAGTCGCTTGCGCGCAATCATCCGGCTCACAGGGCCAGGCGGTACGCCAGCCGATGCTGCCGTTCAGTAGCCAGAATGTGGGGGTAGGAGGCCGCATGTTTACAGGTCCTCGCGCTCAACCACGGTGATTTGATGATCGATGCCGTAGATCAGCCCATTGTCGGGCACCGGCACCGCCTCCGTGAGATCCTCGTGCGGCAGGCCATCCACCAAGATGGCGAGGTCGAGTACGTTTTTGACGCCCTCGGCATCGAGAATGACGCCATAGAGGGCGGTGGGCACCAGATCCAGATCGAAGGGCCAGGTTTGCGGATCGAGCCTCTTGCTGAGTTCCGCCTCCACCGCCGCTTCCACCGCGCCGAAGGCGGCAAAGGGCTCCGCTTCCACCCGCGTTCGCACACTGATGGCGATAAATTTGGGGCCTTCGACATACAATTCGTTGGTCAGCAAGCGGAAGCCGTTGAGATAGCTGCAAACAAAGCGGATCAGGTCGCCGGAAGGCTCCGGCGGGTGCTCTTCGTTGTCGGGCACAATCACCACGGTGATCGCGCCGGGGACGTCCACCCCCGGAAATCCCGGATGCCAAAGCGGCAGGGCCTTGGCCCGGGAGACGCCGCCGACCTGCAAGGCCAGGGCGGCAAAATCATCCGGGGTGACCGCGCGGTTGCGATTGCGGATCGCCAGCGGCGCCTGGGCCTTGAATTCTTCCAGATCCTGCTCGTCCTTGCCGCCCACCGCCGGGCGTTCATTGTTGACGCTCTCCACGCCCGTGAGCGTGGTGAGCTGCAGGGCGATGCTGTCGGCCGGCACATTGCTTTTGTCACCACCGCCGTGGCGGTAGAGCTCAGCGACGATATCCTGACCGGCCACCGGGATCCGCCCCTGGATGCCGTTGCCGAACTGGATCTGGCCGGCACTGGCGTTGAGCACGTAGTGGGGGTCGTCCGGCCCCGACGCGAGGAAGTCTTCCACCTGTTCCCAGTATTCCGGCGCGCGATCCTCCACTTCGGTGCGGATCACCAAGCTGTCCTTTGCCACCGGTTGTTTGCGAAATGCAAAAGTTTGGTCGGGGTGACCCTCGCTCTGCCCCAGCACTTCGTTGCGCACGGTGGACAGGGCGGTGGCGCTGACGGTGTTGGGCCGAACAAAGTCGATTTCCGGCACGGTGCCCGCCGGAAAATTGCCCCGGTCGATGCGACAGCGCAGCCAGTAGCGCTCTTCTTCAGTGATTTTGCCCTCCTTGCTGGGCGCTAGTTCAGCGGGACCTTCCAGCACGATATAGCCCTCGCGGGTAAAGGCCACGCTCTGGTCGTCAAACACCGTCAGCTGGCGCCAACCAAAGGGCGCTTTGGGATGGCGGTATTCCCATACCAGACGCACCGGCGCGGGTGGCACCGCGCTGACTTCGCCGCAGGTTTGGGCTTCGCCCGCCTGGGCGGCGGCCGGGAGAAAGACCCGCAAGCGAATCTGTTGCGGAAAGGCCCGTTCGCCCGGCTGCGGCAAGGTCTGGGGCAAGGCGAAACCCAGATACAGCGCGCTGTTGGGCTGCGGCGCCCAACCGAAGGGGTTATAGGCCTGGCCGCGCACCTGGTTGGATTCGGTAAGCACGGCGAAGGCGGCGCCGTCGTAGACCTGCACATCGTTCAGAGCGTAGGGAATTAAATCCATGCCCTCGTCGGTCTCGAACACGATCAGTTCACCGGTATCGACGGACTGGGCGGCGATCTGGCTGCCCTTAACGACCGGCAGGGGCTTGGTGTTGGCTTGCGCCAGAAAACTCAGGTGGGCAACGGCCGGCAGTGGCGGCCGCAGCTCCATGTTGAGCAATTTGAGAAACTTGATGTAGTTGCGATCCGGTAGGCGGTTGGTCTGGTAGAGAATCATCTCGGTCAACCAGGAAAACAACTGGATCAGGGTGATGCCGGGGTCGGAGTCGTTGAAATCGGTCCACTCAGGCGTGTAGCGCGGAATGCGCGCGCGCACCAATTCGAAAATCTGCTCGTAGCTGCGATCGTCCAGCACCGGTGCTTGTAAGGGCATGGTGTTATCTCCACACTGTGTTCGTTTTCTGGAGACGGCCGCCCGCCTCCGCAATCACTAGCTCGTGGTTCCCTCGTTGAGGAAGAAGGGATACACGAGGTTGTAAAAAGCGTTGTTGCTGCGCAAGCGGTAGTCGACGCGAATCAGCAGGTGGTTGCGGCCCTGGGGCGGCACCTCCACGCGCACGTCGATGATGTCGATGCGCGGCTCCCAGCGCACCAGGGCGTCCCGCACCCGCGCTTGCACCAGGCCGCGCAGCGAGGCGGTGTTGGCTTCGAACACCAGCTCGTTGATGCCACAGCCAAACTCGGGCAGCATCACCCGCTCGCCCGGCGCGGTGGACAGAATGATCCAAATACTCTGGCGTATCTTGTCGTTGCCATCGGTCCAGTTGAGGCGCCCTCCCGGCGTCGGTTTCAGGGGAAAGGTCCAGCCCCTGCCGATAATCGCGCTCATCTCAGCCCCCGATAAAAACCGTGGACACCGCAACCACCGTGCCCACCGGCAGGTCGGCGGGGTCGTTGCAGGTCTCGGCAACGTCACCATTGCGCGCCGCCGCCTTGCCGTTGATAAATACCGTGGTGCTACCGAGGATAATCTTGCCCTTGTTTTTCGGCGGGTTGACGAAGGAACCACCGATGGGCACGTGGGCCGGAGTATTGGTAGCGGTGCTGTCCACAGTGGCCGCCGCCAGTCCTTCGATATTGACATCGCTGCTCAAGGCACCGTCGATAATGCCGGTGAAGGGATGCGGCACCAGCGCCGGAGAAGAGGGGCCCGGCGGCTGAATCAAATGGTTGTCGGTGGCGATGATCTGGTCGTTTTGTTTCGCTGCCGGTTGTCCCATAGTCACTTACCCAAATCGTTATGTCTGCTGTTCACTGGCTTGAGGTCGATTTAGTTAGTGCCCGTTTCTGGACGGGCGCTAGTTAATGTTCACCGTGGCGCCTTCAATCGTCATGGTGCCGGAAGCGCTGAGCGTCATATTGCCGCTGGACTCGACGGTGACTTCCGACGCGCTGACGTTGACGGCGCCGGACTCCGCGCTGACGTTGACGTCGCCGCTGTCGCAGATGATTTCGATCTTGTCGCCGGAGGTATCGATAATGATCTTGTGCTTTTCGTCCTTATCGATAATTTCCACCTTTTCGGCGCCGTCTTTGTCATCGAAGCGCAGCACGTGGCCGCTGCGCGACTTGATATAGCGCCAGTTGTTGTCGGTCTGGCTACCGTCGTGCGGCGGCGGCGCATCGGTGGTGCTCCACACCGCGCCCAGCAGGTAGGGGCGACGCGGATCGCCCTGCTCGAAAGCGATAAGTACTTCGTCGCCAACCTCGGGAATAAAGCGCGCCCCGCGCTCGGCGCCGGCCATAAAGGACACCACCCGCGCCCAGTAGCTGGTCTGATCGCCCAGGTAGGGGTATTCCACCTGCACCCGGCCAATATCCTCCGGGTCTTCCAGGGATTTCACCAGGCCGATCACAATGCCGTTCTGTCTGCTGGCCTGCATCGTCACAGCTCCTCGCGCCGGCATTCAAACTGGGTGGTATAGCCGCCATTGCCGATGGTGTGGGTGGTGGCGGTAATGAAATAGCGGCCACTGAAACGCTTGCCCAGACCGCCGATCTCGATCACGCCGCCGGCGCGCAAATCGGGCAGGCCGACGGTGGCGCCGTTGCCCTTGATCATGTCTTTGGAGATGTCTTCCAGGGTTTCACGCGCCAGGGTGCGGGCCTCTTCCTCGGTGGCCACCGGCTTGTCGGTAATCACTTCTTCCCGGTCGGCAAAGCTGCGGTCGATTTGCGCCTGACCGCCCTCTTCGCCAACGCCCTTGGTGGCAATTTCGGAGCGCTCGACGGTGGCCTCGATCTTCTGTTTGGCCACTTCGTCCCAGCCGCGCACGGTGACCTTGGCCACCTGATTGGCGGTGGACAGGTTGGGCTGAAACTGGATCAGGGATTTGCCGTAGTCGAGTTTGTAGGTTACCTGCGAGATATTGACCGAGGGCCCGAAGTACAGCTGGCTGTTGCCGCCGGATTCTTCCACGAACAGATCGTAACCCAGGCGCCGGGCACGCTCCATCAGGTAGACAATGTCGTACTGATTGTCCTGGAAGAGGTATTTGTAGGTCTCTTCCTGGCGCTCGGCGTTGGCGTCGGTGCGGATCTGCACCCCCAGGCGCCCGGCGATTTGCTTGGCGATCTGGCTGTCGGTCAGTTGCTCGTAGGCGTGCGATTCCTGCTTGTCGCGGAACTTGTGCAGCAGATTCAGACCACTGATCACCAGCGTGGGCTGACCGCTCTGCGGAAAGGTGGGGCGCAGGGAGGTGATCTGACCGGTGATCATGCTGCGCATGGCGCCATTGCCGAAATAGCCCATACTCAATTCCAGCTCGTTGCCGGGGTCGAACAGCGTCTCGTCGGCATACTTGAAGTCACGCTTGTCGGCGTCCCAGTTATTGATAGTGATTTCAAAGCTGTCGACGTCCTTGATATTGTCTTTGTAACTGGCCTGGAGCACGTCGCGCACCACCGACTTGGACAATGGCTGGTTGCGCAATTTGACTTCAAAATTGGGGACGTAAAAGTCCTGGCCTTCATAGATGGGAATCGCGTCGGCCATGCGCTTAGACTCCCGCCTCGTCGCTGAAAATCACGTCACCGGGCTGCTCCAGCGGCGGGATCAACAGGGTGATGCCCGGGGTTAAACGGCGGGGATTGGTGATGAGACCGCGATTGCCCTCGAAATCGGCAATCAGGCGCCACTGCGCCGGGGTGCGGTATTCCTCCGCGGCGATGCCGCTCAGGGTTTCACCCTCACGCACGATGCGCTCCTTGGTGTGATCGGAAGACTGCAGATTCAACTCCTGCAGTTGTTCCTCCAAGGTTTTATATTCGCGGAAAGTGACCGATAGCGTGGCCTGCAGGGGGATCCCTTCCGGGCTGAAGGAGGTGAACTTCTGCTGCACGCTCTCGACGATGGCCTTGAAGGAAATGCCCTTGCCCCAGTGAAAGCGAACGCGCGGCTGGGCGTGCGTGCGCGGCTGGATTTTTACCAATTGATAGACAGGTCGAGTGAGGGTGCGCACGTCGACCACATCGCGCTCGTTGGTGCGCGTCATCAACGCTTCGGTAGCGTCCAGATCGGGCCGCCGGGTATCGAAGAACAAATCCAGGGTCAGTTTTTCATTTTGCCCACGGATGAACTGCAGAATCGGGGAGTCGATGCCGGGGATGTTGATCTCGGCTATCTGCGCGCCTTTGTTTAGCGTGTATTCCTTGGGGTTGAACTGCACCTCGATTTTTTCCGGCAAATCGCGGCTGGGGTCGACCGCTTCCCGGTCGAGGATCTCAATGGTGGCCATCTGCAACGACATGGTGGTTTTCTCCCTATTTACCGCAACACGATTGATATTGCGGCGTCGCCCCGTCGCGGATCATGGTGGACTCACGGTGGGCCTGGTGGTCCAACTCGCGTTCCTGCTGGCGCTCCAGCACTTTGTCAACGATCTGGTCCAGCTGTTGAGGGCTCAACGGCATCTCCCCCTCGAAGGCGGCAACTTCTGTCGTCATCTCTTCCACGTGTACCGGCATTACCTGACTCCCCGGATGTTTCGTTTGAGGCGTTGATAGGAGAGTTCCAGTGTCTCCACCGCGACGGTGCTCTGGCTGGCATTCAAATCCGGACTCTGCCACTTGACCGGCAGCGCATCATAGAAATCCCATCGGCTCCGCACCCCCGCACCGGAGGGATCGCGCACGATGATGCTGCCGGTTTTGGCGACGATGTCCCCCTGGGACACCTGGTAAAACCAGTTCCACAACTCGCGATCGACGATACCGCGCTTGAGGGTAAGATTGCTCTGCTTGGTACGAACCGGACGCTTATGTACAAAGATATTCTCACCGCCCTCCATGTAGTCTTCGTACTCGATTTCCAATTGCAGTCCCGAGCACTCGCTAAAACCCGCGTTGGCAAAACCCGCCAGGATCACTTCGAAGCGAAATGCCACCAGCGGATCATTGCGCGAACCGGTCTCTGCCATTTACGTCTCCCCCTGCAGTTCCACACCCGTGCTGGTAAAGCCGATACGCACGATAATAAATTCCGCCGGCCAGGGCAGGTTGAGGCCCACCTCGCAGATGACCTTGCCTTCATCAATACTGGATGGCGGGTTCGTCTCTTCGTCGCACTTCACGGAATAGGCGTCCTCCGGACGACTGCCATCGAGCATGCCCCTGCGCCAAATGCCATCGAGATAAGCGCTGACAAGAATATCGATGCGTTGCCACAGATCCGGATTATTCGGTTCGAACACGAGTTCCTGGCTTCGCTCATCCAGGGTCTCGGCGACCATGAGCAGCAGACGCCGCACGTTGATATAGCGCAGGTTGGTGTCGCTACTGAGCGTGCGTCCGCCCTGCACGCGGATATTGCCTTCGGACTGGCGGCGGATAACATTGATCTGGCGGTCGTTGAGTTCGCCATGGAGGACCTCGTCGAGAGTCACCGTCACGGCCTTGGCGTCGATGAGTTGCCAATTGCCGGGCGCCCGCTGTACGCCCGACGCCTGATCGTTGCGGGCGTAGATCCCGGCCAACTGTCCGCTGGGCGGCGTGGCTCTCACCAGGGACTGCAGTTGCAGCGGATCGGGCGCCAACACCCAGGGAAAATACAGGGCGGCATAGCTGGTATCAAAATTGGCGCGCCACGACAGGATCGCTTCGCGACTGCTCACCGAGGGTGGCGGATCGAGCATCGCCATGCGGTCGCGGAGCGTTTCACACTGCAGGATCATGGCCTGCTGGCCTTGCAAGATCTGCAGATCGTTAAATACTGGCGGGAATTCCGGTGGCTGCGGCGTTGGGGTATCCGCCGACGCTTCGCCATCGAGGATACTGCAGTCCTCCTCTTCCTCTTTAAACTCGGGGACAATGCGCAGGGTGGGCATCAGATCGGGGACCGCCAACTGGTTGACCTCGTCGACCGACGCCAGGCAGGCCAGCCCCCGGCAGGGCGTGGGCGAACTGCCGCCGATCAAGTGCTCGAGTGCAAGCGTCGCCAGTCCGTCGGCGCCGCCCTGCAAACCATAGCTGCCAGCCTGCAGGTTGCGCGCCCCCAGCACCGGCGCTCCGCCATCAACGGGAGGGGGCAGCAAACGCGCCCGCAACCAGAGGGAACCGGTGGCATCATCATTGAGGCTGCGCTCGGCGCGGCAGGCCAGGCTCAATCCGGTCCAGGTCTCTTGCTGGGCATCCAACCGGACGGCAAAATTGAAGACTCCGGTGTCGCCGGATGACACCCTGATGTACAGCGCGTTGCCCCATTCGCCCGCAGCGGACGCCCTGATGCGCATGGCCTGTCCGCTGAAGTTATCGGGCACCGTCACTTCTGCCGGGGTCGTGGCAGTACCACCGCTGAGAAGGTATTCTCCGGCCAGCGGTACCCGCCGACCGAGTTCAAATATGGGAATGGTATTCGCGGCTGGAATCACGTCGGCCCTCACCCATTGCGAGCCCAGCGCGGCATCGTTCAATACCCGCTCGGCGTGGGGCAGAAGGTCCAGGTCACGCCAGATTTCCTGATCACCGGTCTCGTCGTTGACCACCAGCGAAAAGCGTCGGGCGCCGGCGCGCAGCACCCGGACGCGCAGCAAGTCTGCCCACACGCCGGGCGAACTCGCCTGTAAATACAAGGCCGGATAACCATTGCCATCCTCGTCGCGCCGATCTTCCACCAGGGTCAATTCTGCCGACTTGGCGGCTTCGGCATCGGCCACGCGCACCACCCAACAGGTACGTCCACCATTGGCGAAAAACCCCTCCACCGCGTAAGCCAGATACCCCTGCGGGATGTGCGCGCCAAAGATACTGGTAAACTGCGTCCAGCTTTGTACCCGCACCGGGCGGTGCAGGGGGCCGCGGGCGGCGATGCCGACGAAGCCGGCGATATCGGTGCGCTGAACCGCGGGAACATTTTCCCGCGAGTCCTGCCACTCGAAGTAGACGCCTGGGGTGCGATAAGCAAACATGCGCGGCTCAACCCTGTTCTAGCTTATTCCAGCACCAGATCTTCAACCGCGATCTCCAAGGTTTCGATCGCGGTTTCATTGTTTTTGGCGTTGAAGGTGGGGCCCTCCCACTTACTGGGCCAGCCTTCGCGGAAGGTCCACCGCAGCGCCTCCTCACGTGATTCGTCCAACAACACGATGGAGCCCGGCTGGCGTTCGGTCTGCCCGTCCATCACCTTTTTGCGCCATTCCCATAGATCCTTGCTCTGGGTATAGCCGCGCTTGAGGCTGATATTGGTAAACTTCTTCAGCCCCGGGAGCTTGCGCACAGTGATGTTTTCATCGCCGTTGCGGTACTCGATGATGTCGGTCTCGGTGGTTAAACCGCTGCACTCCGAAAAGCCGGCGGCGGTGACGCCGTCGATTTCGACAAGAAAATTAAAGGCGGAATACGGATCGTCGCGATCTCCGGTCTCGGCCATGGTGAAGTCCTCCTACGAATATGGAAATAGTCGATTAAGCATCGCTTTCCGCGGTCTTCTGACTGATGCGGAAAATGACAAACTCGGCAGGCTTGACCGGGGCCACGCCAATCAGACAAATCAGGCGCCCGTTGTCGATGTCGTCCTGCGACATGGTGGTGCGGTCGCACTTGACGAAGAAGGCTTCGTCCGGGGTGTTGCCCACCAGTGCACCGCTGCGCCACACGCTGTTGAGGAAGGCGGTAATACTGCGCCGCACCCGCGCCCAGGTGGGCTCGAAGTTGGGCTCAAAGACCACCCACTGCGTGCCCTCGTCGATGGATTCCTCAATAAAGATGAATAGCCGCCGCACGTTGACGTAGCGCCACTGGGCGTCACTGGACAGGGTCCGCGCGCCCCACACGCGTATGCCGCGGCCGTCAGCGCGGAAATCGCGCGTCACATTGACCCCGCGCGGATTGAGAATATCGTGCTCACCCCTGGTGATGTGATATTCGAGGGGCCGGCGGTTGCCGGGCAAGTCCTCGGTGACGATGCCGCGCACCACTTCATTGGCCGGCGCCTTGTGCACGCCGCGCTCGACGTCGACGCGGGCATAGATACCGGTGACGTGGCCACCCGGCGGAATCAGCACGGTGTCTTGGTTCAGGGGGTTGAATACGCGTATCCACGGGTAGTAGATCGCCGCGTAAGTGGTGTCGATGGTCGGTTGGATGGCGGTAACATTGCCGGCGCCGCTTTCCACCTGCAACACGGCGAAGCGGTCCTGCAGGCGCTCACACTGGTTGACAATGGCGTTGCGTATCTGTCCCTGCTGACCGCCGCCGGCTAGCCCCGGATGCACTTCATCGGGCACACAAAGAATGGAGATCTCGTCAATGGTTTCAAGCCCCGCCAGCCCAGTGCGTTGATCCGGCGGCGTGGCGGGGGTATTGTCGCCGATATAGCGGGTAGCGGTAATCGCCGCACCTTCATCGCCCCCGGCCAGCGCCGTCCACGCCTGGTTGACCGGCCGATCGGGCGCGGTCGCCGAATCCGCCCAATCCACCTGCACCAGTTGCGAGGCGTTATTGATGGTGGTAATGACATAGCGCGAGCCCGCCGGGTCGAGCCCCAGATCGTCATAGTCCTCGGTGGCGTCTGCCACCGCGGTGGCCGGATCGAGCGGCACATTGCGGAAGTAGGAAATACGCAGGCGAAAACCCGAGCGGCTGCCATCACTAACCTCCACGTAAACACGATCGCCCCAGATACCCGGTCCGGACGCAGTGGCCACGAGCTGCTGCGCGCCACCGGCGGTATCGAGCGCATCGCTCGAGGCCAGGGCGCCATCGCCGACGATGCGCGCGATAAAGGCGCGCCGGCCGTTATTGTCGAAGAAACCCTTGGCGGAGAAAGGTAGAAAAGACGTGCTGGTGGGGATGAAACTGCCATACCAGCGCTGATAGTCCAGCCAGCTCGTCACCAACCGTGGCTCCGTCGGCCCACGCTCGGTCAAACCGACAAAACCGGTGGTGCTGGTACTGACCCCTTCAATGGGCCGCGGACCCGCGCTCACTTCCTCTACATATACCCCAGGCGATAAATATTCAGGCATCTTAGGCCTCCTTTTGCAAAGATCAGTTGAATCTAAAAGTCGGCACTACCACCACGGCGCGCGGCTGCACCGCGACACCGAACCGCGTGCGAGTAGCACCATCCGGTAATTGCGCCGTCACATTCACCGTCGCGGCGCCTTGATTGAGTCCAAAGTAATAAAACCACACCCCGTTATCCCGCGAGACGCTCGCTCCTATGTGACCGCTCACCGTGATGCGCACGCCCGGCAACCCCACGCCGGCGTCGCTGAGCACTTGGCCGCGTAAACCGGCCTGAAAGAGATTGCTGGAACGGCCCCTGACCACGTCCACCGCCGGCACGTCCTCCACGACGCCGTTGGGCCAGTTAAAGCGCACGGTAACCTGCCCGCCCGCATCGGTGTCGGGAAACACCAGTACCCACTGACCGGTGTCGTCGGTGCGGTAGCGATTGGAGCGCCCGGGCACTTCCACGCCCAGATCGCGAAAGCCCTGGGCGTCGATGGTATAGACCGTGCCGCGCAGCAGGGTGGCGCCGCCGCGCCCCACCGCTTCGCCGGGAGCGAAGGGATAGGCGTAGCCGGGCTCCAGATCAATGCCAATGGCGCTGTCTGGGTTGGGCAGCGAAATATCCTGTTCGTGGACCTGATAAAATGTGGATTCCACCCGCAGACGATAGGTCCCCGGCTGCGGCCGATCCTCGAAGCGCCGACCGCCGATGGTGAAACGATCAAAAAAACTGAAATAGCCGCTGGGGTTGCGGGTGAGGATGAGTTTACGCGGCTCGTCATAGGGCTCCAGCACACCGTTGACCACGCGCCCGGTGAGCATCAATTCCAGCTCGCCAATGGGCCCGGGATGCGGCCCTCTGAGGCCGCGGTCGCGGGCGTAGCGATCTTCCAGGGCAAAAATCGCCGAGGCCTGTTTGAAATAAACCAGTTCCATGCCCTAGCCCGCTTCCACGCTTTGTTCTTGCCCGGAGGCGCGTTCGACAATTCGGGCCTTGCCAGCGAGGCGCCTGGAATCCACGCGCATAACCTGCACCTGGTAGCAGACCGACAATCGATAGGGCTCGCGCAGGGCTTCCCAGATGCGGGTCAATTCCTCCAAGGTCAGGCGCTTATAGATAATGCGCAACTCTTCGGCGATATCATTGGCCGTATCGCGCAGCAAGATGATGGCGTTGTCGTGGAATATCTGCAGGATTTTGCCCAGCAGCAGGTGGTTTTCATCCCGCCCGGCGGTGTCGACGCCGGACTGACGCGCGAAGGGAGTGAGCAAAAAACAAAGGTTAATGGCCAGCGGCGAGTAGCGTTGGTCGTCACCGTTGGCGCGCGGCATGGGAAGATTTTTTACGAATTCATTTTCAGTGATCTGATAGAGCCACAATGACAGACGGTTGGAACTGTTCTGAGCGGTTTCGGTGGGATTGGTAAAGACGATGTCCTGCTCGCTGGGCACCAGTTGGCCCACTTCCGGGTCGGCGCTGATGTCCTCCCACAACACTCTGCGCAAGGCATCGCTGACGCCGGCAACGACCAGATAGCTGCTCATGACCACCTCCCGTTATGCACCGCAAAAATTCCTTTGCCGTCAAACCGACGGGCGGTCAAAAGGTAAGTCAAATGCTTATCGTTTTTCATTTCTTTCCACAAAATGGCGGATAATGTCTGGCAGCTCGTCGAGGTCACGAAACCCAACACGGCCAAACATCGGGTCCTGATTCTGCCCCCGGACGCTGGCCGGCACCGGCACGATCCACCCCCGCCATTGCCCCGGTTTCTGCGTCTCTTCACTCTCACGATGAAGGGAGACTACAAATCGATAATTTTCATAAGCTTGAGGACTGTTCACCGTTGGGATAAACCAACCTGATCCTTAATTGGCAAACACCCTATCCGACGAATCACACCAAGCGGTAACCGAATTCTTGCAAGGGCATCACCAAGCTATCACAAAGAAATCACCGTTAGAGTTTTAAGGGCATGCGGGCGCAGGACACCCGAAGGGTGGGAGTGGCAAAAGCGGGAAAAATCAGAATGTGCTTTTCAGCATAGTAGAGAAAATTGGCGGCGGCGAAAAATTATGCAATTTTTGTGGGAAGACTAGTACTCCTTCAACATAATATTGACGGGTTCAGTGAGTGTGTCAGCGGTTCTGGCAAGGCGCGTCTCGCCGGCAAGGGTGGGCTCCCTTGTCAAGAGGCGCAACGCC
>JAAUXX010008132.1_pt1 | contig 51521 bp, 42 predicted proteins | sample 7278111 | NCBI WGS metagenome assembly JAAUXX01 (sample SAMN14350116, study PRJNA611818) | marine sediment metagenome | isolation source: surface marine sediment (1.8m) | place: French Polynesia: Moorea | collected 2018-08
CATGGGCCATCCATGGCCCGGTCCCGCGCTCGTCCCTGGCGCTAGTCACGCCAAAGCCGTCACCCGGCCCTCTCTCTGCTCAGTGCTACATTGGAACTCATTCTTAAGTTAATGACATTGGCTCGCTCAAAGCGGTCCTTGACCACGTCAAGGGACTCTTTACTTAACAGAGCGCCTTGCCGAGAACGCCCTGCTTAACGCTGAATATGGCAATATCATCTTGAAAGACCACTTGTCTTTAGTGCTGGCTGTTAACCACAGTAAACGAAAAATGATTAACCAACTTATATTGGAGGTATTTAGATGAGTGATTCCACACACACGCTGCCTGAACTGCCCTTGGAAGTTTGGGAAAACAGCAAAATCACCTTGCACTTATACATGCAAATTGTAGGAAAAATACGATTAAGAATGATGCCACGTAAGAACCACTGGTGGTACGTCACGTTGTATGTTTGCTCCAAAGGCTTCACCACCCAAGCTATTCCATATGATGATGGTTTCCAAACCTTTGAAATCACATTCAATCTCATAAACCATCAGTTGGAAGTCGTTACCAGCCGAGGAGAATCGGGAAACATAGCCCTGGAAGATGGTCTGAATGTTGCCCAATTTTATCAAAATTTATTTGCCCTGTTGCAAGAATTTGGTATCGAGGCCAGCATTCTGAACAAACCATATGACGTTCCAGGCATAGCAACCCCATTTTCTGAAATCACTGAATATGCTTCTTACCAAAAAGAATATGTGGAGCGATTCTGGCGGCTTATGATGTGGGTTGATAACGTTTTCAAGGAGTTTAGTGGCCGCTCGTACAGCAAGACGTGCCCGGCACAACTCTACTGGCATCATTTGGATTTAGCCATCACCCGTTTTTCTGGTAAAAAGGGGCCAGACCTAAACTCAGAGATGCGGGTTTCAGACAAGGATGCCTACTCTCATGAAGTTATCAGTTTTGGCTTTTGGGCCGGTGACAAAGATGTCAGAGGTGCAGCCTTCTATTCTTACACCTACCCCTCACCAGACGGATTAGATAGAGAGCCACTGAAGCCCGCTGCTGCCCAGTGGGTGGACAGCAGCGGAAGTCCTATGGCTTTGCTTATGTATGATGATCTGCGCGCACTAGCTAATCCGCGCCAAGCCTTATTGGATTTTCTGGAAAGTGCTTACCAAGCCGGAGCAAAGTTGGCTCATTGGGATATTGAGGCAATGACAGTGCCGCCCTTGACTGAATTGTAATACCACAGGCTTTTTTAATTCTTAAATCGTCCCCAAACCGGCGAGCAGCTCAATCTTAGATAGAGACTATACAGACCAAACCACAAGCTAACAAGACGCTCCAGTGGACGCCCAGAGCAGCTTCTTTAAATTTTCGTGGGTCACTTGGTTTTGATTGAGGGAGTCCAAGCGCGCCGGTGAACTTGGGCGTTAATGCTCGCTTAGTGGAATTTTGCGACGCTGGTGGTAGGCTTCATAAAAGGCAGAAAACAACCGATTGCAGACATTTATATGTAAATATTATGCACAATTAGAAGTTTGAAAATACCGTACGCCTTGCTCTGGTGGTATTGTCCTTGCCTACTTTCGCTATATGGGTGTTGGTTGGTATGGTTGATGGCCTCGTGGAGCGAGACCTACGCTGGTGGGGCGGTGGCCGTGAGAGTAGACTGACTTGTAATTTGGCACGAAAGTCTGTCTTTCCCTCGTTTGTGAGTGCCTATGTGTTGTATATTAGCCTGCCAGTGAGCATTCATCCCTTGTGGTTGATGGGGCCATTTGCCGTAGGTGTGTTCTCAAGGGTGACGTTTAAGCGGGCGAAGAAGTATTTCTCTCAAACCCTAGATTTGTCCGAGAGTTGCTAAGCTTGAATAGAGATACATTACTGCCGTTAATTGATTTGGCCCTAGAAGAGCTGCAAAAGATGAAGAATAGTATTGAATCGCATGATAATCAAGCACTTGATGGTCAGTTAATACATGCGCACAGCAACTTATCAAAGCTCTTTGGAACTAATGTATCCTCAAAAAAAATGGTGGTTAGGGAAGGTCAACTTGGCGCTGAAATGATGTCTCTCCAGAATACAGGGCTTAGCATAAGCGAGTGTAAGAGGAAAGCTGATCAATGGGAAATTACAATAAATTATTTGTCCGATGAAATTTTATAAGGGTAAGATAGATAATAAGAATGAAAGCGCGGCTGAGCGTTGAATTCACTATACATCTTGTAGTTGAGTTTATGGTTGTAGGTTAAGTAAAATAACTACACTAAACATGGCAGTTAAACGATGGATCAATATAATATGGATCAATATAAAGAGTTCAAAAAATACTACGATGAAGTTTTTGGTATTACTTTTGGTTTTTGGTATCACAGGCCGAAAGGAAATGCGAGAGAAAAGGCTACTATTCGGAATTACATGACAAAGGCGGAGCTAAATAGCGATTGTGGGCTTGCCGATGTGATGCTGGAAATGGCTTTTGAAATTAAAGATAAATGCAACGATGTTGAGTTTCATCATGAAATTGCAGATAGACGTAATGAAGTTTGCAGAAAGTCTAGTAGAAGTAAACGATAAAGCAGGTCACAAATTCAAGACAATTATTTTCAAAATAAGACATGATTGATTTAAAGGTTGCCGCTTAACACTATTGTTCTGAGCCAGAAGTTCGTTCAATGAACTTCTGGCTCAGAACAATAGTGTTAAGCGAGCACCAGACGCCGATAATCTCCCAAGATGGCGCGCTCCGAATCTGTGATTTCCATGCTTGCGTCCTCGCGCAACATATCGAGCACGACGCTCGCCACCTGTTCGACGATGGCGCTGTTTTCGCGCATATCCTCGGCGACCTGAGTGCGATTTTCAGCCGCTAACACCTGGTTGAAGTGCCGCAGGCAGGGGATTTGATACTGATCCATAAACAGGCCCCGATTGGGCAGCACCTGTCGCCGCGCGGCGCGCGCGCGGAAGGCCTGCTGCACCTGCTGATTCAACGATTGGGCCTGTTGTAGCAGCGGGCCGAGCTGGCGCATGCGCGGGATATCCGTCAGCGCCTCGCGAAAAAACAGCAGCGAGAGCACTCCCCAGTAGTAGGCGTAGTCCCACAACAGCTTGAGGCCCATCAGGCGGCGGTCGCCAAAGCCGCCGTACTGCCCGCTGTAGAGCGAGAGAGTGTTGTCGTAGATGGAAAAATACAGCTTTTCAAACAGCGCTCGCTTGAAGCGAGTGTCCTCTCCGCGCGCCGCAGACGTCAGAAGATCGCAGATAAAGCTGTTGTTGATGGCGATAAAGTCGCTGCCGGGGGAATAGAGCGGGTCGGCAAACACGCCGGCTTCGCCGGTGATCGCCCAGCCGGCGTCGCTGTAGAGTTGCCCACAGCCGTAGGAATAATCGCGCAGCACCACGAAGTCGAGAAAATTGGCGCCGGCGATGGCCTCCGCGCAGCGCCGTTGATGTTTTTCCAGCCAGCGTAGCGCGCTCGCCGCGCAATCGATACCGCTTGCCATGAAGGCTTGGTCGTCCATCACGATGCCGATACTGGTGACGCCCGACGCCAGGGGGATGATCCACACCCAGTAGCCCGGGCCCGCTAAGTGATTGGTGCTAAGCCAGCGGTGGCCCTGCGGCTGACAGCGCCGGCGCCAATCCGGGCAGTGGCTCCACTCGTCGATTTCCAGGCGTCGGTCAATGCGAAACCACACGGCGTTGCCGCGGTGGCCGTTGCCTTTGGCGAGACCCAGCTGATTTTTAATCAGCGCGCGTCGCCCGCTGGCGTCGAGCAGCCAGCGGGCCCGGTAGTGGTATTCAGTGTCGGCGGTGGTCACGCGCAACGAATGGCGCTTATCTCCCAGCGCCGGGGCGTCGACCTCGGCCGCGTCGATGAGCCGCACCCCCAGCGCCTGCGCGCGGTGCGCCAGATGATTCTCGATATCGCCGCGGTCAATCTGGTAGGTGGGGATGCCGAATACTTGGCTGGCTCCCAACTCGTCCTGGTGGGAAAAATCTTTGGCCGAGGCGCCGAAGAACATGCGGATGCCGAATTTCTTCAAGTGCTCGTCTCGCAGGTGCTCTTGCAGGTCCAGATGCCGGGCCAGATAGCGCGAGCCGATTTCGACGGTGGATTCGCCCACCTTGGCGATGGCGCGGGGGAGGGGAAAGCGGCGCTTTTCTAACACCGTGATGTCGAGCTCGGGCAGTTGGGTTTTCAGCTGGTAGGCGAGGCCGAGGCCGGCCAGTCCGCCGCCAGCGATCAGGACATCGGTGCTGCGCCTCATCGTGGGCCGCCGGCGCTGATGGAGAGGTGGTTGGCATCGCTCAGTGGCATCTGCGTTGTCGCCCGCGGCGCTCCCGCGTCAATTTCTGCCAACAGGGCAAACAGGACCAGGGCCTTGGCCGCCGGGTTGCTTTGGTACAGCGGCGCCAACTGTGGGTGATCGAGTGGCGAGTGCCCGTAGCTGTTATCTGTTTGCAGCGCGATTTCCAGCCTTGCCAGCGCCGCCTCGCCGCCGTCCGCGGGGGAGATCACCAGGGCGCCGGCGAAATCCAGCTCACAGGCGAAGATATCGTGGTATACGCTGTGGGCCTTGGTGTCGAACAGCGTCATCAGCACCGGCTCGTCCTGGTAAATGGCCTGGGTGGTGGCTTCCAGCAGGGCCAGCCCCGCCGTCTCGTGATAGGCGGCGATGGAGGTCGCCGACTTCATGCAACCGGTACTAATGGTCCAGTAGCCGGCGGCGGCGTTATGCACGGAGTTGTGAAACTTGGTCGGCGACAGTTGCTTCAGCTCAGTGGTGAGCGTGCGGCACATGTAATCAGTGATTTGCGTGTCGCCCAGCCCCGAACCGAACACACAAGCCAGCTGATCGGCGTTGATACCGGCTTGCTGCACCGCCTGCCAGGAGGTCTCGACGGCGATTCTTACTGGCAGCGGCGAGCGCCGCCTTTCGTTGGCGGGAATAATTTCCGGTTTTGGCGGCACCGCGACCAGCTCATCCCGCCCGTCGGAATTTTGTAACAGGGCTTTGAGTTGCGGCCAATTACTGAAGCCCGGGCCCCAGGCCCCGGCGCCGAGCACGTGGCATGCCAGCTTGCCGTGCGACCGCCTCATACGCGCTCCCGGCTGAAGATCACGCTGCAGTTGTTGCCGCCGAAGCCAAAGGAATTCGACATCACGTGGCTGAGATCCCCTTGCTGGTTGGCGCTGGTGAGCGGCAGAGCGATATCGTCGTCCACTTCTTCCAGGTTGAGTGTGCCGGGAATGGTCCCGCTGACTAGGGCGTCCAGGGCGACGATGGACTCCATAATTCCCGCCGCGCCGAGGGTGTGGCCCATCCAGCCTTTGGTGGAGCTGGCCTGCGTGCTGCGTGGGAACATGGCCGCCACCAACCGGCCTTCGATGGTGTCGTTTGCGCGACTGGCGGTGCCGTGCAGGTTGATGTAGTCAATGTCCTGTGCTTCCAGGCCGGCTTCCCCCAGGGCCTGCTCTATCGCCAGTTTCGCGCCCAGCCCCTCGGGGTGGGGGTGCGACATGTGGTGCGCGTCCGAACTTTCGCCACAGCCGCGCAATTGAATGCCCGTGTGTTCCGCCATATCTTCCGCCCGCACCAGCAGGGCAAAGCCGGCGGCCTCACCCAGGTTGATGCCATCGCGTTGTTTGTCAAAGGGGCGGCAGGGGTGTGCGGACACCAGTTGTAGGGAATGAAAGCCGTGCAGCACGCTCAGGCACAGCGTGTCCGCGCCGCCGGCGATGACCGCGTCCACCAGGCCCATACGCAGCCAGCGCGCCGCGGTGGCGAAGACTTTGGCCGATGACGAGCAGGCGGTGTTGACGGTCACCGCGGGGCCTTGCACCTGGCACAGCTCGGCCACAAACAGTCCCGGCGCGTGGGGGTTGAGCACCTGTTCCTGGCGGAATTCGGTGCGCAGATGGCCGTCGGCGTCAAGCGCGCGGTAGGCGTCTTCGGCGCGATCGATACTTGAGGTGCTGGAACCGATAATCACGCCGATGCGTCGCGCGTCGAATTGGGATTTGAGGTGGGCCACGGAGGTCATGAAGTGGCCCTGGGCAAGGCCCAGCGCAATCAGCGCGTTGTTGCGGCTCTGCCAGCGTCGCAGCCGCTCAGGCCAGTGGTAGTCATCCAATCCCCGCACCTTGCCGATCCAGGTATTCAGGTGTGAATGTGGAAGGTCGTTTTTCTGCAGGCCGCTCGTTTGTGTCAACAGAGCCTCTCTCAGCGCCGCGAGCCCCGCGCCGGCGGCGCAAGTGGCCTCATAGTCCATAATGACAATGTCTGAAGATCTCACTAACACACTTTCTCGCAAACTTGGTTACGGCGCGATTATAGTGGCAATCCCACGGCCGGTCTAATCCGGCGCGGCCAGGCGCTGAGGTGTTGTTCACTCCCTGTGCGCGCGCGCCGTTTCACATTTCGTCGCGCTTTGCTTAAAATGCCTCGCGCTGGTCGATTCCATGTCGGCAGCCGCACTAAAAATTCCCACAAAAACCAAGGAAACAGGAGTCAATAATGCGTTGCAAAATGCCCCTAATCAGTCTGTTAATGTTCGCCCTGGCCGGTGCGGCCGCGGCGGAGTTTGCGCCCGGCGATAAACTGCAGCTGCTCACCAACCTGCACCCGGACACCAACAAGCGCCTGCTCTACACCCTCAACTACCAGCTGCCGAATCTGATTCCCATGTGCACCGAGGTGGAGGTAGTCAAGCAGAGCAAGAAGAAGTTGGCCTTTTTGTGGAATGATGTGGAATACGTGATGCAGTATGACAAGCACACCAAAAAAGCGGGGGTCTCTTTCGATACCGTATTGGCCGATTTCTTTGGTCCTAAATGTGATGCCGGCAAGGTAAAACAGCTCAGCCAACTCGATCAGAAAGGCATCCGCAAAGGCATTCCCTACGAGGGCATGACCAAACAGGGAATTCTGTACGCCATGGGCCGCCCGCCCCGTCACGCCACGCCCGACCTGGACGGTTACACCTGGATGTACTGGCTGAATCGCTTCAAGCGCAAGGCGATTGACTTCGACGATAAGGGCGTGGTGGAGGAAATCAGGCTTTAATCTGTGAATCTGTGCGGGCTAAAAGAGCGCTGCGCGGGCTCAAAAACCGGCGGATCGCTGGTTTTTGAGCGTCGAGTTTACGCGGCGAGCGCCTTGATTTGGGCGTTTAGGCGGCTCTTGTGGCGCGCGGCCTTGTTTTTGTGGAAGATGCCCTTGTCCGCCATGCGGTCCAGCGCCGGCACCGCTTCCGCGTAGGCTTTTTTTGCGGCTTCAATGTCGCCCGCCTCGATGGCGGTCACTACCTTTTTTAGATAAGTGCGCACCATGGAGCGCAGACTTGCGTTGTGGCGGCGAGCCCTGTCGTTTTGGCGCGCGCGCTTTCTTGCTTGGGGTGAATTCGCCACCGTGAATGCTCCTGTAGAATTCTGTCGTTTGCAGTATATTGATGCCCGCGAGGGCAAATTGAAGACGGCGAATTATGCGCGTTCGGCGGTTCTTGTCAAGGGAAAAATTACTCCCTGGCCGGCAAACGGACCTCAAAAATCACGCCGCTGTTATCCGGCACGTTGTAGCCGTGCACCTCGCCGTGGTGAAAGTCGGTGATGAGTCTGACGATGTAGAGCCCGAGGCCCAGATGGTGTCCCTGTTCGGCGGCGGACTTGTCCCGCACCGACACCATGGAGTCGAACAACTGGCCGTGCATGTGGCTGGGAAGCGGCGGTCCCTCGTTGCGCACGGTGAAAATCACGTGGTCCTGGTGGCGGTAGAGTCCCAGTTCGATTAGGCCGCTGTCGGGGCAGAAGTCGGCGGCGTTATCGACCAGCTTGTCGAAGGCCTGCACCAGCAGCTCGCCGGAACCGGTAATGTCGAGGCCCCTGGGATCGGCGCGGATATTGAGCTGAAAATTGACGTGGCGGTAGACGTCTTCATAGGCCTCTTTCAGATTTGCCAGCAGCTCATCGCAGGGGATGACTTCGCGCTCGGCGGCGCCGATGGCCTGTTCGACGCGGCTGGCGGCGCTCATGGAATTCAATATGTTGGACAGTCGCGTGGTGCCCTCGCGGGCGCGCTCGGCGTAGGTTCTGGCCTGTTGACCGAGCTTCTCGTGTTCCAGGTTGTCCAGCGACGAACGCACGATGGCCAGCGGCGTGCGCAGCTCGTGCGACAGCTTGCTCGAGAGGGTGCGCAAATAGCTGGTGTATTCGCGCAGTCGCACCAGCAGCTGGGCGTAGCTGCGGGAGAGTTCGCCCAGTTCATCGCCACTGTCGGAAACGGGAAAATCCTCGCTGATCTTGCCGCTCTCGCTGACGGCGTGGGCGGCGGCTGCGCTCAGTGTGCGAATGCGCAACGACAGCCAGGTGGCGTAGGCCACCAGGCAGAGGGCGGCGAAGGTGGAGGCGAGGAAGGAATAGGCCAACAGGCGACCGAAGGCGTCGGTGGTGACGCCGGTCAGCGCCTCTTCGCTTTGTTCCGCCACCACGGCGCCGAGAATGGCGTCGCCGCCGCCGCGGATGGGCAGGCTCACCTGGGCGATGTTTTGCGCGCCCAGGCGATACCAGTTTTGCGCCGCCTGTCCACGGCGGGCGGCGTCGACCGCATCTGTTTGCAGCCGGCCGCCGGCGGGGGAGGTACTGAGCGGCGGAAATTCTCGGTTGCCCAGGGCCAGACCGTAAAGCCATTCGAGGAAGCCGTGGCGCCGCTTGTCGGCGGGCGTCAAGGCGATGCCGCCGGAGGACGCCAACAGGTAGCCGCCATCGTTGACCAGGTGCAGGCGAATGCGCTCGGAGGCGAACACCTCCAGTTCGCGCGCCAGGTTGTCCGCGCGGGCCAGCAGTGGTCGCGGCGTGGCGGCGTTAGCGCGCGTCGGGGCGGCGCCGGTGGCGACGCGCAAGGCGAGACCCGCGGACGTCCACGCCAGCGGCAGCGAGAATTCCGCCTGGTAGCCCTGCGCCCATTCCAGCCAGAAACCTTTGATCTGATGCTCGACGGCCTTGTCGTCGATCCGCTTTTGTCCGTCGACGCGGATGGCTTTCAGTCGTCCCGGGGCGCCGGCGAATACCGCATACGTATGGTCGCCGGCATAAATCACAAAGTGGTCACTGCCGTCGAGGCTCGTCTGGGTGGGGCGGAAGTAGCGGATGGACGCGGTGGTGACTTGCAAAAAGACCAGCAATGATGATTTGTCGATGGCCAGCAGGATGCCTGCCGCCGGCGCTTTTGCCCCCGGTAGCGCCGCGCCGACCAATCCCTGGCTGATCCAATCGTCGTTGTAACCATCGATGTAAATTGGGGCTTTTAGGCTGTGGGCGTAAAGCGGTTGTGGAATCTTGGCATAGTGGGCCAGTTGGCCGGCGAGCGCGCGGTCGGAAGCCAGGCGCGCCGCCACCGCCCGCGCCGTGGCCGTCAGAGAGTCGGTCTGCCCCTGGCGCAGCGCCGCATCCATTTCGCGAATATACTGGCAGCCCACCCAGGGCAGCGCCAGCGTGACCAGGCTCAAAAACAACAGCTGTTTGCGCAGGCGCATCGGGCGCGTTTACTGTTCTACCAGCCAGCGGTAGCCCATGCCATAGGCCGTTTGAATGCAGTCAAAGCGGGTGTCGGCCTCTTTGAATTTTTTGCGAATCCGTTTGATGTGCGAGGTGATGGTGTTGTCGTCCAGCACGACGTTGGCCGCGTCCATCAGCTGCTGGCGGTTTTTCACGTGACCCGGATTCAGGGCCAGGGAGTGGACGATCCACAGCTCCGTCACCGTCAGATCGATCAGCTGATCGCCCCAATGCGCGGTCATGCGGTCCATATTGATGCGCAGCTTCCCCCTGACGATTTCCGTATCATGGCCAAGCGGCTGTTGCATGCTGTCGACGCGGCGAAAGAGGGCGGTAATGCGGGCCAGCATATGGACCTGGCTGATATCCTTGGTTAGGTAGTCGTCGGCGCCCAGGCGCAGGCCTGACACCACGTCAAATTCGCTGTCGCGCGCGGTGAGGAAGATAATCGGCAGCTCCGGCGCCTTGGCTCGCAGGTCGCGGCACAGGTCGAAGCCGCCTTCGATTTCCTCGCCCAGGCCGATGTCGATGATGGCCAGGTCCGGCAGGCGGCGGTTAAAGGCTTCGCTCGCCTGTGGCCGTGAGCGGTAGTGGCTCACGGTATAGCCCTGGCGGCGCAGGGCGTCGCAGTAGTTCTGCGCAATGGCTTCTTCGTCTTCGACGATGGCGATATGTCGGGGCATGGACTGTCGGCTTGGCGAAATAAAAAGAAAGGCATTCTAGCAGAATGCCCGTCGCGGCTATATAGGGTTTGTCGCCCATCCGCCGTGTGGCATACTGTCGCGCCGAATACCACGCCGGCCTCGGAGGGCTAAGCTTCAGGCGGCGTGGAATAACGAAGCGCACAGACAAGAAGGTTAAGATGTTTCCCTACATTGTTGCGGATATCGGCGGCACCAACGCGCGATTCGCGCTGGCGACTGGCCGGCAAGGCCAGCAATTCGCCATAGAATCCGTCACTATCTCAAATGGTGCGGACTTCCCCAGCTTTGAAGACGCGCTACAGGCCTATGTCGACTCCCTGGAAAACCTATCGGTGGCTGCCGCCTGCATCGCCATTGCCGGTCCGGTCGGGGGCGACGTCGTGAGGATGACAAACCTCCCCTGGTCGTTTTCAAAACGGCATATCCAGCGCAAGTTTGCATTGACCACCTTCGAGGTGATCAACGATTTCGCCGCGGTCGCCATCGCCACCAGCCGCCTGGCCGACGCAGACCTGATCGCCATAAAAGGCGGCAATGCAGATCCGGTGGCCAATAAAGCGATACTCGGTCCCGGCACCGGTCTGGGGGTGGCCGGCCTGGCGCACTGCGCCAGGGATAATTCCTGGTTGCCGATCGCCGGTGAGGGGGGGCATGTGACGTTGGCTCCGGCGGATATTTTTGAGGCCGAGGTCATCGTGGCGGGCATGCGACGCTTCGGCCATGTCTCGGCGGAAATGTTTATCTCCGGGCCGGGTCTGGTCAATCTGTATGCCTGCCTGTGTGATGTTGAAGGCGTGGAGGCAAAAGCGCTGCAGCCGCAGGATGTGACGACTGCCGCTCTGGCGGGGGATGATGCCGTCTGTGAAAAGACGCTGGCGTTGTTCTGTGCATTTCTGGGCACGGTGGCGGGTGACCTGGCACTTACCTATGGTGCCAAGGGCGGTGTCTACCTCGCCGGCGGTATCGCGCCGCGAATCATTGACTTCCTCAAGGCCAGTGAATTCTCCGCGCGGTTTGCCAACAAGGGTATTATGAGCCACTACGTGGAAAACGTTGCCGTCAATCTCGTTCGCCACCAGCAGACGGCATTTTTGGGCGCCGCCGCGTGGCTCGAGCAGCTTGCCCGAGGCGGCCGGCGCTGCGCGATACAAAGTTGAGAGGGCCGCTTCCACATTTGGCGGCCACGCCAATTGTGCGTCACAAAAATGGCTGTGGTCGCGATAAATTTTTGTTAGATGTTTGCCGTGCGTCTATAGTTATTAGCAATATCATCTTCAAAGACCACTCGTGGTCTTTGAAGATGATATTGCTATATTCAGTCAAACCAAAAGCGGTTCAGTGCTAGGCGTTTTCTCGAAGGCATAGTGGGCCTATGTCGAGAGGAAACAACGACGCGATGAGCCGCTTTTGGCTTGACCCGCAGGGCGCTGAGCAGGGCGCTCTCAACCGCGTTGCCCTGTCTTGACATAGGCCCACTATGCCTGCAACAGGGCGCCTTGCCGAGAACGCCCTGCTTAACGCTGAATATGGCAATATCATCTTGAAAGACCACTAGGGGGCACTATGAAAAAACACCTGATCGCAACACTGCTGTCTGTCGCTTCAACGCCGGTTCTGGCGGTAGATGCAACGCCTTTTTTCTCCGTCTATGCGGGCGTTGGCAGTTGGTCCACCGAGTTGTCCGGCGATCTGGGGGACACCTCTACCGACGTCGATGATCTCGGATTGGATGACGAAGACAATGGCTATTTCTATGCGGCCTTTGAACATGCGGTGCCGGTTATTCCCCAGATTCGCTTGGAGTACATCGATATCTCCACCTCCGGTTCGGGAACGCTTACCGAAGCGTATGAAATCGGTGACGAAACCTTCTTGGCCAATACGGATGTCGATAGCGATATCGATATCACCTTCACTGACGTCGTACTGTACTACGAAATTGCCATATTTGACTTCGGCTTGACCTTGCGCCAATTCGATGCCGAAGTCGCGGCCGAGGGAACGGTTGCCGGTCAAAGCGAAACGGTGACGGAAGATGAAGCGGTCGATGGCGTTTTGCCCATGTTGTATTTGCAGACCAAAGTCGAGCTGCCGTTTACCGGGCTTTACGTTACTGGCAATGTCAATGGACTGTCGGTGGACGATATTTCCGTCACCGATCTGCGCGGCGCGGTCGGCTACGGTATTGAACTGGGACCGGTCGCCGAACTGGGACTCGAAATCGGTTACCGAAGCTTCGAAATCGATTTGGGTGACGATGAAGACTTTGCCGCCGATATCGAGTTTTCGGGCGCCTATTTCGGTCTCAACGTAAAAATCTGATACAGCTGGCAAAAAGGAGGGGCGGAATCTTCCCGGAAGGCAAGTCCGGTTGCCCACCCCTTACCTTGCCAGGATAAGTCAGCGGGCGTCGGTGGTGAAAAAGCTCATCATCGATTCCATGTCTCGCGCTTGTTGCGCCATTTCCGCACCCGCCGCGGAAGCCTCTTCAACCATCGCCGCGTTTTGCTGGGTCATGCCGTCCATTTCTGAGATGGCTTTGTTGACCTGCTCTATGCCGATGGCTTGTTCCTGCGCCGCGCTATTGATATCGACGATGGTGGCGACGACTTTTTCCACCGCGCCGACAATTTCATGCAGGGTTTCCCCCGACTCACTGACAAATCGCGTTCCGTCCGCCACCTTGGTGACGCTGTCCTGGATCAGGTCTTTAATTTCCTTCGCTGCGGCGGCCGAGCGCTGGGCCAGATTGCGCACTTCGCTGGCGACCACGGCAAATCCACGGCCCTGTTCCCCGGCTCGCGCCGCTTCTACCGCGGCGTTGAGGGCAAGCAGGTTGGTTTGAAACGCAATCTCGTCGATGACGCCGATGATATTGACAATCTTTTCACTCGACGTGCTTATTTCCTGCATCGCGTTAATCGCGCTGCTGACGACTTCGCCGCCCTGGCTGGCGCGTTCTTGCGCGTCCACGGCGAGCTTGTTGGCGTAACTGGCGTTGGAGGCGCTCTGTTTTACCGTCGAGGTCATTTCCTCCATACTTGAAGCGGTTTCCTCGAGCGCGGCCGCCTGTTGTTCCGTGCGGCTACTGAGGTCATTGTTTCCCTGTGCAATTTCTGCCGACGCCGTGGAAATGGCGCTGGCCGAGGAGCGGATATTGGAAATAATTTCAGTCAGTTTGGCAACCGTCGAGTTAGTGCTCACCTTCAAGCGCCCCAGCGCGCCCTGATAATCGTGAGTCATGCTTTCCGTCAAATCGCCGCCCGCGAGCGCTTCCAGCACCCTGACGATATCGTTCATAGCGTCATCAATGGTGGCGTTGAGCGTATTCAGTCCCTTGCTCAAGTTTAGGAAGAAGCCGTCTTTGCCGTCGAGGCTGGCTTGCTTGGAAAAATCGCCGGCCGCGGCGCTGTCGATTAACTCGTCGATTTCGCGTTCGATTGCCAACTCGGCGGTTTTGTCGTGCCACTCGATGACCGTGCCAATTCGATCGCCGTTGACAATAATCGGGCTGATACCGCAGGTGAAGGTTCTGCCACCCACCACACTCTCATCGCTTTCCGGCGCGCCCAACTCGTTTAAGTTTTCATGCCGCAGCCGGGCGTTGCTGGAGAAAATATCGGCCGATTTCCCCACCAGATCCCGTGGCTCAAAGTGAGCGACTTCTTTGCGGATATCGCTGGCGGCGTTGGACAGCATATTTTCCAGCGCCGCGTTGACATAGCTGATATTGGAGCGCTCGTCGGCGATCATAACATTGGCGGTCACGTTGTTGAGTGCCTGGCGAACGCTGGCGTTTTTGATGGCTTGCTTTTTTTGTGCGGTGATATCGGTCGCGTATTTTACCACCTTGTAGGGCCGCCCGCGCAAATCCATGATGGGGTTGTAGGAGGCCTGAATCCATATTTCACGGCCGCCTTTACCCAGGCGGTGGTATTCTCCCGCCGCGTATTCTCCGCGGTTCAGTTTTTGCCAGAATTCTTTGTATTCTTGTGAGCGTCCAAATTTGGGTTCGGCAAATAAGCTGTGATGTTTGCCTTGAATTTCTTCCAGAGCATAGCCCACGGTGTTGAGGAAATTGGCGTTGGCGGTGATGATGGTGCCGTCCATGTTAAATTCGATGACCGCCTGGGCTTTGCTGATGGCGTTTATTTGCGCGGAATAATTGGCATTTTTCAGTTTTTCTGCGGTGATATCACTGGCATATTTTACCACCTTGAAGGGCCGCCCGTCGGCATCAAAAATTGGGTTGTAGGAAGCCTGAATCCATATTTCTCTGGCGTTTTTCGCCAGCCGCATGTATTCGCCCGATTCGTATTCGCCGCGCTTGAGTTTTTGCCAAAACGTTCGATATTCGTCGGATTGGGCGTGGGCCGGGGCGACAAACATACTATGGTGCTGGCCCCTTATCTCCTCCAGCGTATAGCCCGTGGTCGCTAAGAAATTTTTGTTGGCGTCCAAGATGATACCGTCTAAATTAAACTCGATAACGGCCTGGGATTTTTTTATTGCTGCGATCTGCCCCTCATAGTTGGCGGCTTGCAGTTTTTGTTGGGTGATGTCGGTGGCGAATTTGATCACTTTGGACGGTCGGCCGCTGTCGTCAAACACTGGATTATAAGAGGCCTGAATCCAGATTTTTTTGCCGCTTTTAGTCACGCGCGGATATTCGCCCGCATCGAATTCTCCGCGATTGAGCTTGGTCCAGAAATTTTTGTACTCCGCGGAAGCCTTGTAGTCCGGGGCAACGAACATACTGTGGTGGTGGCCCTGAATTTCCTCCAGGCGGTAACCCATGGCATCGAGGAAGTTTTGATTGGCGGTGATGATGGTGCCGTCGAGATTGAATTCTATGATCGCCTGTACCCGGTCTATTGCGGATACCTTGCCAAGGGCTTCGTCGTAGTCGGTCTGGCTGATTTTCGGTTGTTGGGCCAGCCGCGCCTTCGCTTCACTGATGCCCGCACGGGCGAAGAAAATGCCGCCGGCGATACCGGCCAGTGCCAGAAGAACCGGCACGACAATATAGGATGTTCCGGCAACCATCACGAAAATGGTGGCTAACACCAGTGCGCTGGCCGGTGCTGCGACACACTTGATATATTCTGAATCGATAGTGGGTGAATTGGTATTGTCCATTAAGGTACACACCGTTTCTTTTAGCAGTTAAAGGCTGAGAAAATCCTATGTTGCGGGCTTCTGGTCTCACGCGTTGACAGTGGTATATCAACCCACCTGAGTTTCTTCCATAAAACTTAGGTGAAAGCGGCGGCCTTTACCATCTTGCCAACGATTTGGTTTAGGCATTTTTTTCATAAGCCATTTATCCGTCTTGGGAATGTGATATATACCAGCCCTTGTTCTGAAACTTAGCGCACACGGTGGTGCATTTATTTATTATTGCTTGCACAAGTACGGGAAATTTGACGTTTGCCGGCTCGGTCTTATATCAGCGACATTTTTTTGACATTCTGGTTGCAACAAATTGTGGTGAGATCAAGAAGTTATTCTTCTATATCTCGCGCCGGTAAGCGGTTTTTGCCAACTGTTGCCGATAGGCCAGTTGCATTCGCTCCTCGCGACTGAGAAACAAATCCTCCCCCTTGTCATATCTGGCCATGATCCGCTCTTCGAGCGCTGCTTGCGACTCCTGTGACCCCTGGTGATCAATATGGCGAACGGCAATGCCTTGCTCGCCACGTTGTCGCCGCAGGTAGTAGCCGATCAATAAACTGCGGTGGCAGGTGGAAGCGTCTTTTTCCGCGCACATCAGGGCGATGGTAAAGCCTCTGTGCAAGCCTTTGCGTAAGCGCTCAATGCCGCTTAGAAACAGTGGCGCTGTCATAAGGCGCGCAAATTGCACCTGTCCTCGCGCGTCGTAGTGAGAATCGTCTTTTGAACGCGGACCCAGTTCTTCGCCGAGATAGACGTAGCGGATATTGTGGTTGCGTAGGTGGGCGGCGATGTTCTCCCGGTGATAGTCGGCAAAGGCGTTGCTGTACGGCACTGAGCGCACATCGGTGAGCACGTCGATGCGATATTTTTTTAGCTGCGCAATAAAGACCGCAATGGGCTTGGTGGCGTAGCCGATGGTGTACAGGGTATGGGCGTCAATCGACATCATTCGGCTCGTATCTTAAGCCAGCCGCTCGGCGACCGGCAAGGAATGAAAGTGGACCGCACTGATGTGTTGCACGGAGGGGTTCGGTGCCGGTGTGAACACTGGCGATGGCATGGGTCTTTTTTATTGGCCTGAGGACACCCGTTACCAGAATAATTCCAGCCACGGTCAATAAGGCGCGTCTCATCGGCGAACCCCTTGAGTGCCGGATCGCCGTTGCAAGGGCAACAGCAAACTCCAGACGAGGGAACAGGGATCATCGGTTTGATATTGCGGCAAGCCGATGCGCATATTGTTTTGGCCCAACTCGGGAGTTTTGCTGTAGCTGTGAAAAATCCTGTCCCATAGCGAAATGCTGAAGCCGTAATTGCTGTCGGTTTCGCGCTGGGTCGCCGAGTGATGAATGCGATGCATATCCGGCGTGACGACCAGGTAGCGCAACCATGTATCGGCCTTTTCCGGCAGGCGAAGATTGGCGTGGTTAAACAGTGAGCAGCCGTTGAGAAGTAATTCAAAAATAAACACCGCGAACGCAGGGGCGCCCAGTGCGGCGACGCAGACGACTTTGTAGATCATCGAGAGAATGATTTCCAGCGGGTGAAAGCGGATGCCGGTGCTGACATCGATGTCGCGATCGCTGTGGTGCACTTGGTGCAATGCCCACAGAAAACCGAATTTATGCGACGCAACATGCTGCCAGTAAATCAGCATGTCTAACAATACAAGGGCCAATAGCCCCTCGAGCCACGCGGGCAGGGCGACCACATTGAGCAGTCCCCATCCCCGTTCGCTAGCTTGCGTGGCCGCCGCGATGGCGAGAAACGGCGCCGCCAGGCGCAGACTCAGGGTGGACACCGCGCTCATGGCGATATTGGTAAACCAGCGGGCGGTGCGCGAGTAGGCGCGGCTTCTGCGGGGGAAGAGGGCTTCGAGCAGTGCCATGGCGGCAAATATCAGCGCAAAGACGCCGAGCCGCAGGGTGTTTTCGTCGATCGGCGGGTTCATGGTTGCATTGCTTGCGCGGCGCCCGGCGGGCGGGCTCGCCCTGTGGCGAGCGCAAACGCGCCGGGGCCGGTGTCGTCAATGGTCGGATGGCTGATGAGGGGCATAGCGGCTTGGCTCGACGGTACCATGGCCTTATTGTAACGCCAGCATCCCGATCGCGCGTATCGTTGTCCCCAATGACCGAGTTTCGTCCATCTTTGGGCTGTTGCGGGACGCCATCGGAAGCACGGCGAGCGTTGCCGCGCTTATCGCGGGTAGAGCGCTGGTAAACCGTGAAAATGTCGCCTTTTTCTACTTGGAAATGGGAAGTTAGATGCTAGTATCTTGGCGTTAGAGGTAAAAGGTTGCCGAAAATTACAGGACCGTCGGAATGGAAGCACTATATCCCCTCAGTTCAATCGCGCACATCCCACCACACGCACATCCATCAATAGTAAGATCGTTGTATTGCAATATCGCATTGTCGCGCATCATCGCCGATACGACGGTCGCCAATAACGCAAGGTACGGTGCTCACTTGATTCAGGACTCACAGCAATGAAAGTTTTTAAACGTGTATTTCTGCACAATGGCTTGATGTCATGGTCCACCATTGTCTTCGCCTTCCTCATGCCGCTGGCCGCCAGTGCCCAAGATGCTGAAAATAAGCGAACACCGGCGACTCCGCCGGCGCAGCAAATGGAGCGCGAGAGTCCAAATAATCTGGCCACCGAGATTGCCGAGAGTTTGGATTCCGTCGAAATGGAAGATACGGTAGATGGCATGATGGAGAATTTTTCCGAAGAAGAGCGCCGTGGCATATGCCAGTACTGGCAACTAGCGGCGCAGGCGCCGGCGGCGGTGCACGCGGCGCAGATCGAGTCCAACACGCCACTGGACAAAACGAAGAGCGCGGAGTGGGCACAGGCAGCGAAATCAATGCACGAAATTGTCATGCAGCAGGCGCGCTGCGATGAGTTGCTGGTGGATTGACGCCGCCCATTTGCGCAACAGGAATAGTCGGAGCAAGGTCGTGGGCAAGCATTTTTCGCTCTGGATCGTTGCGGGGTTTTTTTGCTGCTCTTATCCCCAACAGGCACTCAGCCGGCAGGGACCTGCTGAGGCCGGGCTCACGCCGAGAAATTTACCCCAGGCCGTGGATGCGCAACTGTTCGCCGAGTTGAGCACGGGGCGCGAGTATCGCCACAGAGGCTCGGTGTACAAATGGATCGACGGCGACATTTATCGCATGGATGAGGGGCGCAAAACAAAGCTGCGGGGTATCGAAAACCACGTTATCGCCTGGAAAACCGCCCCCGGATCGACGTTCAAAGTCACCCCGAACGATAAAAAAAATGCCCTCACTGCAGCCAGCATCGATACTCTGGACAGGTACGGCAAGACTATCGGTCACAGTGACCTGGCGGATAGGCGATTTTTATTGCGCGTGGCCCCTTGTGACAGCGAAACACATCAGGGCAACCGCCAAGTTGCCGAGTGGGTTATCGGCTATTTCGTGAAAAATGGCTATCTTGGGGCGGGCCAAATTACCGCGCTAAAGACCCGCTCAGTTGATTCAAATGTGATGAAAGGGGCCTACTGTATACAACTCAAGCAAGCTGTTTCGGGCTGGCGGCCCTAGGATGTGATATGAAGTCTGCGCGGGATAGCGATTCAGAGATTGACGGCGGACAGTTTGCGATGCGAAGAGAGCTCGACGCCGATGCGACTATGGCTGGTGAAGAAAGCAGAGATAGCGCCGCCCAAAAAAGTCGTCCATGGCATAGCCTTTCGTCTTGGTGCAAAGCGAAAGTGAACTATATAGCCAATAGTCTGCTCGCCGCCCTGGTGCTATTTGCCCTGGTAGTGCTCGATTTTGAGGAGCACTTGTCCGAATACAAGTGGTACTCCAAGCTCTGGCCAGGCGCTTTGGGTGTCAATATCAAAGCCGAATTCTATGACGTCAGCGTCGGCCAGGTTCTCCCCTTGACCGACGAGTCTGTTCTCTCGGCGGGCGACAGTTTTAGACTGCGCCTGCAAGCGGAGGGAGATGGTTATCTTTATGTATATCACTACGACAGTGCCGGGCAGTTAACCGTTCTTTTTCCCATGTCCTTACAAGGCAGCGGCGTCGCCGATCACAAAAATCCGGTGAGCAAGGGCAAAGAAATCACCCTGCCGCCGAATAACAGCGCCTATTTGCTGAACGACAATGCCGGGGCTGAGAGGATTGTGGTGATCAACACCCGCAAGCCACGGCGGGAATTGGAGGATTTTAATCAGTACTTCGGGATGGAAGGGAGTTCGGTCTCCCAGAATGGCGCCAGGTTGATGGGCACCCAAAAGCAGATTGCCGAATTTACCGATAAATTCTTATCCCTGCGCGACGGACTGGCGGATGCCTGCCCGGACTGTGTTAAGCACATTGTTTTCGAGCATCAATAATGGCCATTGGCGCCGTTGCGAAAATTTTTTTGGGTTTTTTAATCGCTGCTCTGGCCACTCGCACCGTCTGTTTCGCCGGCTCCGCCTCTGAGATCCTTCAACCCAAGGTGCTTAAACCCAGGGCGCTGAAACCTAAGGTGCTTAGCGGACATTCCGGTCCCGTCACTCAGCTTGCCATTTCGCCCAACGGTCGCTTCCTGGTGTCCGGTGGCCGAGAAACCGCGCTGAAACTCTGGGACCTGGACACGCGACGAGAATTGCGCAGCTTTGGTGGCCATGCCGGTAAAGTCACCAGTCTGGCGTTCAGCCCGGGGGGCGAAGCGATATTTTCGTCGGACAGCTCAGGCAAGGGTTACCTATGGTCGGCTGCGACAGGGGCGCTGATCAACGACGCATCGATCGGAAGCGCTTTTGCCGCGGTCTTTCATCCGCAGGGGGGCAGCGTTTTGTCCGCGGGTAAGGTCTATAGCATCATGGATGTCGGCACAGGTAGTAAAAAAGACCTTGCCGGCTTTGATATCTACGCCAAGCACATCGCTATATCCGCTAAACACAACCGCCTCGTCATCGGTGGTCGCAGCGGTGAAGTGGCGTTTTACCGCTGGTCAGACTACACCCCACAGCGGGCGGAAAAACTGGACAAATCGGTAACCGATATGATGATCTCCGATGATCAGAAATACCTGGCGGTGGGCAGTAGAAACGGTGAACTAATCGTTTACGACTTGGTCTCCCTGGCGTACATTTTTAAGCAAACGGTTTCCACGGATATCAAAGCGTTGACATTTGTCGGCGACTCAAACCAACTGGCGGTGGCCAATAGAAAAGGTAATATTCAAGTTTGGAACATAAGCCAGGGAAAAATGTTCAGGGAAATTGCGCTCGGCGCGACAGTTGACGCCATGTTGGCGGGTGGCGATAAGCCTTATCTGGTGGTGGCCGGCAGAGACGGGAATCTATCTCTGGTGGACCCGATTTACCCGCGCGAACCCTTGCCGTTGCAGGAATATATCTCGCCGGCGCTCGGGCTGAGTGTATCGCCCTCGGGCCTGAAAGCCGTCACTTATATCAATACCGCGCGCAACCAGGCGCTATATCAGCGCTGGGATCTCAAACGCGGCGGTTTGCTGGATTCATACCCCCTGTTTGGTAAGGACGATCAACCCACGGCGTTGGCCATCGACAGCACCGGTAATCGCGTTTTTTACGCTAGCAAAGGGGGGCGCGTTGGCAGTGAAATTCATGGCGAACATATTTTTCTATTGCATGATGTTGTGGCTGGGGACGAACCCTTTATCGATGGACAAATAGCCGCGCAGTCGCAAGGAGAGAACCCGCGCAGAGCGCACCGGCGCGCCGTGACGGACTTGGCGCTCGTCAACGATGGAAGGTATTTGCTGTCCGCCAGCCGGGATGCACGCCTGAAACTCTGGGATGCAAACAGCGGCGAGTTGCTTGGCGCTTATCACGCCGAGCAGCCGATAAGCTCGATTGCGGTGCATCCGAGTGGCGAGCAAATAGCAGTGGGTTTACATTGGGTGATCGGCAGCGCGAGTTACGCAAAAATTGTACTATTGCGGCTCTCGCCAGGGGGCGATTTGCGCAAGCACAAAGAGGTACTACATGAACAAAATGTATTTACCCAAGTGCTGTACTCGCCCTCCGGAAAAATTCTGGCCTTGGCCCACCCGACAGGCTTTACCTTGTTGCAAAATGGCAAAACCTCTACGGTGGAAGTTCCCCGGGGATATCGCCACCACATTGCCTTTACGCCGGACGAGAAGTTTTTACTGATTGGCAGCAATCGCAGGACAGCCTTCGCCACTAACGCTCAACCACAATCCACGCTGTTGTATTACGACCTTGTGCGCCGCAAATTGGTCGAAAAAAGCAAGGCGCATTTTACCGATATTCATGGCCTCGCAGCACTGGACAACCAGCGTGTCGTGGTCGCCACGGAAACCGGTTTGAGCCTTCTCACCATTCCCGCGGGCGAGCCGCTGGTGCGGCTGTTCGGCGCCCCCGATGGCGACTGGATCGCCTCCACCCCGGATGGTTATTTCGCCAGTAGTCCGGAAGCCGCCAGGAGCCTGTATTATGTGCCCGCCGCCGGCTTCGCCAGCTATGCCTTTGAGAACTTTGCCGGTGTGTTGCGCACAGAGGATGTCGTTCGCCAGCGTCTGGCGGGTAATGTGCGTTATAGGTTCCCTGCGCCGCGTGTGATTACTCCTCCTGACGTGGTCAATACCAGCCAAGCCCCAACGCTCGATTTCAAAGAATCCACTTATCCTTTTACCGGTCAGGTATCCGGGCCACGAAAAATCACGACCGTGCGCGCCTTCGTCAACGGCCTGCCCGTGGTGGCCAAACCGGTGGATGCGCGTGAAGCCGCGGTGAAATTCGCCATACCACTGTCGTCGTCGCACAACAGAATCGCCGTTTATGCCTTTGACGAGGCCGGCTACGCGAGCAATGGGGAATATTTCGATGTTGTGCGCAGGCCCGAATCCAGCAAACTACCGGACTTGCATGTTCTGGCTGTCGGTATTAATACTTATCAGAACGCACCCCTGGATTTTGCGGTGAGTGACGCGGAAAAAATGGCGCGGGTATTCGAGGCGCAAAAGGGCAGTGTGTTCGCCAATGTCCATGCCACCACGCTTACCGAAGAATCGGCGACGCAAACGAATATTCTGAATGGCTTGACCGCGCAAAAAACTAAAGTGACGGCAAGGGACCTCACGGTGATTTTTATGGCCGGTCACGGCGTGCGACACAATGGTGAGTTCTATTTTGTCACTTACAAGGGCTCTTTGGATTCTCCCATGGCAAACAGCATTGAGTGGCGGGATATTAGTCGACTCCTGGAAGCGATACCCGGCACAAAGCTATTGATTCTCGATGCCTGTCACGCCGGCGCAATCATACGCGGTCTGTCAGTGCCCAATGATCTGTTGGCCGCGCAAATGGTCGGTGAAAAACGGGGTGGGGTCATTGTATTTACCGCCTCCAAAGGCCGCCAACAGGCGGCGGAAAATCACGCCTTGGGCGGTGGGGAATTTACCCTGGCCATGTTGCGGGCGCTGGGTGAAGAAAGCGCGCAGGCGGACCTCAATCGAAACGGTTACGTGGAGCTGTCGGAGCTTGTCGACTATGTGAGTGCGCGAGTTTATCGCAGGTCCCGCGGCAGACAGACGCCTTGGCTGGCGAGAAGGCAGATGTTTGGCGACTTTTCTCTCGCGCGGACCGGCCCCAATGAGAGAACGCGAAAAACCCTTGGTTATTAGATCGGTGCGAGCCGACATGCTGCCGATTTATAGCAGCAAAATTGTGTCATAATGCCCCCTAATTTTTTGTTAGCGTGACGAAAAAGCGTGTTCTTTGCCTTTTAAACGTCATCTCGGGGGGTGACTTCTATGACGCGGCGACCAGTGTTTTTGTTAATCGGTATCTTGGTTTTTGGCGCTATGGCAGATGCCGAAACCGTCGAAACGTCCCAGCAGCACGCCTACCGCGTCCGGGAACTGGCGCACGGCCTCGACCACCCCTGGAGTCTCGCCTTTCTCCCCGACGGCGATGCCCTGGTCACCGAGCGCTCGGGGCAGCTGCGCCGCCTGACGCCAAAGGGGCTGGTCGAGGCGCCATTGCTGGGAGTGCCCAAGGTGGTGGCGCGCGGGCAGGGTGGTTTGCTGGACGTCGCCCTCGATCCGGATTTTGTCGATCAGGGCGTGCTCTATCTTTGTTATTCCGGCAAGGGCAAGGGGGGCGCCAACACCGAAGTGGCGCGCGCGGTGTTGCGGGATAACCGCTTGCAGAAGGTTGAAATTATTTTTCGCGCCGAGCCGAGAACTGGCGGCGCCAATCATTTTGGATGCCGCATTGCCTTCGACAGCGACAAGTCCCTGTATGTATCGCTGGGTGACCGCTACCAGTATATGCAGGAGGCGCAGAACCCCGACAACCATCTGGGCACTATCGTGCGCATCAATCGGGATGGCTCGATCCCGCAAGATAATCCCTTCGCCGCGGGCAAGGCGCCGGAGGTTTATTCCTACGGACATCGCAACGTCCAGGGCCTCACCATCCGGCCGAGCGATGGCGCCCTGTGGGCGCACGAGCACGGCCCCCGCGGCGGCGATGAAGTCAATATCATCAGGGCCGGCGTCAATTACGGTTGGCCGGCCATTACCTACGGGGTCGACTACAGCGGCGCGATCATTTCCGACAAGACGGAAGCGCCGGGAATGGCGCAGCCAGTGGTGTACTGGGACCCTTCCATCGCGCCCAGCGGCATGGCGTTTTACGAAGGGGAGGCCTTTCCGAAGTGGCGGGGGAATCTTTTTGTCGGATCCTTGCGTTTTACCCACCTGCGTCGTTTGACGATGGCGGGCGATAAGGTCGTCGCGCAGGAGGAATTACTCCGCGCCCGCGGCGAGCGCATTCGCGATGTGAGGCTTGGGCCCGATGGATTGCTCTATTTGTTGACGGACAGTTCCAAAGGCAAGGTTTTGCGCCTTGAGCCGGTCAAATAGCGGGAATATACGCTATTAACCCGGCATGAAATGCATGCCGGGTTAATCAATTCAATTTTTTGCCACTCAAAAAGCCTGTTTTCCCTATATCACACTGACCATAGACCGGATGATTGACCTGTCAGTGAATGTCGGGCGAGAAATGCCACACCTTAGCCGTATTGAGTAAGGCCCGCGATAGGCTGTTCGAAAATCGCCCATGGCTATAAAGTCTTTGACGTTTAAATAGGCGTCATAAAAATATAAATCGCGTAATGAGCGTAGTTATTTACATCGCGTGTTAATTAAATTTTTTGAATGATTGTTACAATGTTAACTGAATCTAATTCGTAATGTGTTAGAGCGCGCAAAAATCGAATATTTTTTCAATCGCATCATACCTCATGTTTAAATCGAAAAATAATAGTGTTAAGGTCGTGATGAGTTTTTCACTCGTAAACGTGCAGCAAGTATCTGTGTCTTAACGGGCACTAACGATCCGATTTCCAGTGCCTGATATTTCTAGCTCCTCTTATTTGCATTATTTTATATTTCAATATTGAATTAGCAGGTGGGTCGTCTAAGGCCAAATAAAAATAAGACCTGCCGAGCGGAGATAAGCGACTATGAGCCGTGTGAATTGGGATTTCGTGGATAAAAATGATTTTTGGAAAATGGCCGATGCCTTGCAGGAATCGACCATTGGTCACGCACAAGGACTGTTTCACTTTGCCGAGACGGCCAAGCCCGAAGATCTCCTCGCCATTTTGATCCAATATCGCTTTTTTACCATTTACTACATTCCCGACCTGGCGATTCTCATCGCCCGCCTGCCGGACGGACGGCTGCGCAGCTTCCTGGCCGACATACTTTCCGACGAACTGGGCTACGGGGACACCGCCAAGGCGCACCCGCGGCTCTATGACGATTTCCTCGCCAGCCTCGACTTGAACGTCGACGAACTGGATGAGCTGGCGATACGCGATAATATTGCCCTGCTCGATGACGCCCGCCGTAAACTGCTGGATGGCCAACTGAGTTCCGCCTATGGCATTGGTTTGCGCGGTATGGGAGGCGAGTGCGTGTGTCAGGTCTATCTGGCGACCTTTTACCAACACTTTATAAAAAACCCATTTATTCGAGACGTTGAAGATAAGATCGACTGGCATTTCTGGGATCTTCACGTCGGTGAGCACGACATTGAGCATCGCCTTAAAACCCGCCAATTGATTGATGAAGAGTTGGTGCAGCGCGGCGCCGAGGACCTGACCGAGTTGGGCAGGGGATACCAGCACAGCATGTTCTCCTGGCGCGCGTTTTGGGACAATATCTTCACTTCCGTCAAGCAAAACTCGATCGATCGCGCGCGCGTTTGCCGCGCAGCCAATTTTCAAATGCCCTTGAGCGTGTAGGTTTAAAGGGGAGAAGAGCATGCAAGACGAGCACTTGAATAACCGTGATGGCAATGTTGGGATTGCGCAATTTCATCTGGCCATTGCGGTCCACGATCTGGAGTTGGCGCGCCGGTTTTATCGTGATGTACTGGGCGCGACAGAGGGGCGTTCCACGGCCAACCATATTGATTTTAATTTTTACGGCCACCATCTGGTGGTGCACATCGCGCCGCCGGACAATGAGGCGGTATTTGCGTCTTTCGATTCAGATTTTCACGGCGAGGCGGTCAAGGTTCCCCACTTCGGAATCAATTTTGACCGCGCCACCTGGAGCGAATTGGCGGCGCGAATAAAAGCGCACAATTACGAGTTTTACGACCCGCCGCACATTCGCATGGCGGGCATGCCCGGTGAGCACGCCACCCTGTTTGTGCTCGACCCCTCGGGCAACGCGTTGGAGTTCAAGGCCTTTCGCAACCACGATGAAGTGTTCGCGCGCGTCTTTGATCCCAAGACCAAGGAGCTATTTCCTCTCGGAGAAATGACCGCGAGCGCGGCGCAGCCCAACTCGGCCGGGGCGTGATCCCGATGAACGCGGATAACTTACTGCACGCTCTTTCCCGTCACTGTGAGCGCAACCCGGAGAAAATTTGCCTGACAACGCCGGACGCCAGCGAGCGCCTGAGCTATGGCGAACTTTTTGTGCAAATGGAAACTTTTGCGGCGTTGCTGGAGGAGAAAAATTGCCGTCCGGGTGATCGCATCGCGCTCGGGGTAAATAATTCGGTGGCATTTTTTCCGCTCCTGTTGGCCTGTTTTCGCGCTGGCTGTACCGCCGTACCTCTGGATGCTCAACTCAGCGATAAAGAGCTGCAGGCCATTCTCGCGCATGCCGAGCCGGCGCTGGTTGTGGTCGAAGACCCGCTCATGGCGAACAGGTTTGGCGACTTGCCTTGGGGCGGTGAGATAGTAAATTTAAGCGCGCAACCAAACGCGCCCGCCCGGCGCAATCGACACCGGCCGCACAGCGACGCCACGGCGTTGTTGCTCTACACTTCGGGCACCACTGGTAATCCCAAGGGGGTCGCGCATTCCCTGGGCGCCCTGGCGGAGAAAACGGCCGCCATCAGTCGCTGGTTTGACCTCGGTGAGCGCGATGTCGCGCTGTGCATGTTGCCGACCCATTTTGGCCACGGTTTGATTTGTAATTGCCTGCCGGTGTTCCACTATGGCGGCACACTGGTGATCGCCGAGCCCTTCAATCTCGATGTTGTCAAAACGCTGTGGCCGACGGTGGCGAGGCACCGCGTTACCCTGTTTTCGTGCGTGCCGACCATGGTGCGCTTGATTCTGCAGCGCGCCACCTGGGACCAGTTTGATCCTTCGGCCTCGCTCAGGTTTGTCACCTGTGCTTCCGCGCCGCTGCTGGAAGACGAGATCCACTGTTTTCAACAGGTCTTCGGCGTGCCCTTGCTCAACTGCTATGGCTTGACGGAAACCGCTGGCTGGAGCGCCTGCTCCGCCCTGCGGGGGCGCCATAAAATAGACGCCGTCGGTTTGCCGCTCGATAGTGACATTCGCGTGATCGATGAGGGTGGCGCGGTCCTGCCCGCGGGACACAGCGGCGAAATCCAGATTCGCGGTGCCAGCGTGATGCAGGGTTATTATAAAAACCCCGAATTAACCTGGGAGGTGCTGCGAGACGGTTGGTTGAGTACCGGAGATATCGGCGAGATTACGGCGTACGGCGAGATTATTTTGCGGGCGCGGAAAAAGGAATTGATCATCCGCGCCGGCAAGAATATTTACCCCGCCGAAGTCGACGGCGCATTGATGGCGCATCCCGGCGTCGCCGAAGCCTGTACCGTCGGTGTCGATGATCCGATTCTCGGCGAAACGGTCGCCGCCTGTGTGGTGCGCAGAGATAAGGCCACGCTCGATGTCGGCGATTTGTTGGCCCACGCCAAGCATCAGCTGGCGTCCTACAAGTGTCCGCAGACGATAAAGTTTGTCGACAAAATTCCCAAAAACAATCGCGGCAAAATCAATCGATTGGCCTTGCGTTCACTGTTTGCCAAGGTGGATGCCTGAGAGTGCGAGGCTCCGACAGCGGTGGCAAAAACAATGGGGGTAAATTCATGCAGTTCAGACATCGCGCAAAGCCCGACTCGCGTCCGCGAGGTCGGTGTCGGTGATTGGCATTCAAGCCATCGGTTGGTGGCTGCCCCCCGGGCGTCGCAACGCCGAACAGATCGCGCGTGATTACGGCCTGTCGCCGGACGCCCTGGCCAGAATAGGCCTGCGCAGCCACGCGGTCGCCGGGGAGGACGATCACCCCGTGAACATGGGCGCGCGCGCGACACAAAACGCCCTGGCGGCGGCCGGTTTGAGCGCGGATAAACTGGACTTGTTGATCTACGTCGGCGTCACCAAGGATTGGCCACCGCCCTATGTCGCCGCGTTTGGCGTGCTGCACGAGATGGGGGCCAAACGCACCGTCGGCATGGACCTGTCGACGCGCTGCACCAGTGGCATCGATGCGATGTGGACGGCCCACGCCTTGATTGCGGCGGGCACCTATACCACCGTCGCCGTATGCTGCGCCGAACGCTTCGATTACCTGCTGGGACCGCCGCGGGCGGCGGAGCTGGCGCCGCAGGCGTGCTACGCCGCCGGGGCGGCCACCGCCATCATCAGCGCCGGGGCGGACAATGAAATTGTCGGCTATTCGAATATCTTGAATCAGGACTTGTCCATTCACCAGGCGATGGGGCCGATTGCCGGCGGCACCCGCGTGCCGGTGAGTGAAACCGCGGTGCGCGATGAATTGCATGTGTGGCAGACACAAATGACGATGTCGCAGACTCGTCAGGTGGCCGACTATTCGGCCGCCGCCGACCGCTACAACTATCCCCGCGTGATGCGGCAGGCCGGATTCGACGCCGTCGATTTTGCCGTGTGCTCGCCACTGCAAGTGGAACCGCAAGTGCAAGTGCTCGAGGAATTGGGCATCGACACCCGCAAACAACTATTTACCGTGCAGACCCTCGGCCACATCGGATCCGCCGACTTGTTTCTCATCCTCGGCATCGCCGTAAGCCTGGGGCGCGATATTGGGACGCGGATTGTCTTCTCTAATCGCACGCCGACGTATTCCGCCGCCCTTGCCGTGCGCGCGCCACGCGGCGTCGGCGGGATAAGCGTCGGTGGCGACGGCGTCGACGTCAGTCAGTGGGCGGGGCTCTGACGCCATGGCAACGGGGTCGTCGCTATGACGGAACAAGAAGATATCAGAAGGCAGGTCATCGCCGTGGTTGAAAACACCTACGGTCAGGTCGAGGAGAAATTGATTGCCAGCGGCATTGTCGATTCCCTGCGCGCCGTGCAATTGGCGATCACGCTGGAGAAACAGTTTCAGCTCGAGCCGGATTCATTTTCGCTGCGCGATATGCAAACCCTCACCAGTTTGACAGCGCGCGTCGTGGCGGCCAGAAAAAAAGTGTTGGGTTGACTGCCATCCCGTTCGGTTTTTTAAAGGTTAAAACCCACTCCCGACATCAGGAGAAAACAATGAACATAATAAAAAAGACAATGCGTTTCATCACAATCTCGCTGGCGGCGCTGCTACTGAGCGGCTGCCCGGACGGCATCGCGCCGGATGCCAAGATTACTTTTCCGACAAAAATGTCATTGACCGACGCCGATTTTATTTTGGTAAAAGGCCGCTCCGCACTCCATCAGCACGAAAAAATCATCGCCTGGAAACACGAACAGGGTGAGCCGCCGACCATCATCGCCGCCGTGCGCATCAACGGCGTGGCCGCGAGCAGCGATGATGGTTTTGCCACCTGGCAGGCCAGGGTGCCGTTGACCGCCGGCATGAATACCCTGGTCGTGGAAACCGAAGATTCGGACGGCGATATCAACCCGGCCGCGGCGACTGTGCGCGTGGCGCAGGAAAAAAACCTGATTCCCAACGGCGCCGCGGTTGAATACACGCCCGGCAGTGATGCGCTCATGGTCGCCGGCAATATTACCAACGCCGTGTTGCGCGTGGATTTGGCGAGCGGGGAACGCTCGTTGGTGTCGGGGCAGGGCGCCGGCAGCGGTCCCGAGGTTGTCAATATGCTCGATTTTGTGCTCGATCCTCAGGGGGCGACGGGCTATGCCGCCGACGTGGGCGCCAACGTCGTGGTGGCGATCGACATGGCCAGCGGCGCGCGGCGCATTATTTCAGGCGCCGGCGTGGGAGGCGGTCCAGCAATCACCGGCCGCGCGCGGGCCTTGACCTTTGACCCAGGCAATAACCGCTTGCTCTCCGCCGGCACCATGGACCTCGACGGCGAGGGCGCCATTGCCTTTGCCCTGTTCGCCATCGATCTGGCGACCGGCGATCGCACGGTCATCACCGATGATTTAACGAATACCGACCCGGCGCTGACCCTTGAGCAGCCCTTTCGCATTGCCGTCGACAACGCCAACAATCGCGCCCTGGTCTACGTTTGGAAATTATTCGTCAGCGCCAGCGATCGGCGCACCGGCACCGTCGTCGCCGTCGATCTCACCGACGGCAGCCGCAGCGTGCTGTCCGATCTGGATATCGGCGCCGGTCCCTTGTTGACCGGTTCGCTCGGCACCAGTTTGTCCCCTTTCGATAACAATATTCTGATAAGCGCCGAACCGGCGAAGGAACAGATTCTTATTACCGATCTGCGCAGTGGCGACCGCCGGCCCTTGATCGCCGGTCCCGATCTGGGCAGCCCCTTTGGACTGAGTGTCGATCCGGATCGCAACCTGGTTTATAGCGCGGGCAACCGCGGTGTGTATTCCGTCGATCTCGCCGACGCCGAGCGCCGGATAATTTCCCAATTCAGTGTCGGACGGGGACCGGTGGTTTCTTCCGCGCAAAAATTTATTGTCAATGGCAAAAAAACAACGGCGCTCGCCGTCGACCGCGAAATTCGCATGCTGGTGAGCTTTGATCTGCGCAGCGGCAAGCGACGGATTGTGTCCAACGACCTGCGCGGCGAGGGCGACGGCTTTGTGTATCCGCAGCAGTTGCAGTGGGACGAAGCCGGCGGGCGCGCCTTCGTCAGCGATGTGGTTCTGGAACCCAGCGGCGACGGCGGCTTCGTCGAGCGAGCGGTTATCCGCAAAGTGGATGTCATGAGTGGCGATCGAAGCGTGCTGATCGACAGCAACAGTGAACAGTGCGGCGTGCCCGTCGGTCAAGTGTGGGATCGGCGCAATGGCCGCCTGCTGGTCATCAATGCCGAGGCCATTGTCAGTGTCGATCCCGACAGCGGCGCCTGCGCCGTGCTGACCCCGCTGACGCTCAGCGGCGAACTCAGTCTGAGCGATATTGCAATCGATGATATCGGCAATCGCCTGCTCGCCTCCGGCCGCTTGGGCGATGCGCTCGGCATCTTGCAAATGGATCTCGCCGATGGTCAGGTGAGCTTTGTCTCCGGCGGCGGTGTCGGCGCGGGCGCAAGTTTTGACGTGCCGCGCGGCTCGCTTGGAGGGTTGGCCCTGGATGCGGAAAACAATCGCGTGGTGGTGACGTCCTTTAATAGCCGCCTGGAGGCGACCCGCGTGCGCCGAGTGGTGGCGGTGGACCTGGCGAGCGGCGATCGGCGCACGCTGTCTGACAACAGTTCCCGCGTCGGTCCCATCTACGGCGAAATGAACGACGTCGCGCTGGACCGCAGCGGCAATATTCTGTTGCTCGACGGCGCCATGGACGCCGTGTATCTCATCGACGACGAAAGCGGCGAGCGGGTTTTGTTATCGCGTTAAGCATTTTACCGGCAATATTATGTTGAAGGAGTACTAGTTCTACTTTGTCACGTTAGATCTCGGCATGATGTTAGCGATGAAATACCTAAATTATTGCTGGCATGGCGCCCCCGAGCATCAGGGCATTGGGTGGCGCACACGCTGTGAACCCGTCCCTGGGCGCTCTACTGCCGCTCCCGGCGGCAGAAGGTGCGCCACCCAATGCCCTGATACTCTGGAAGATGGCAAACGCCTTGGCTTCGACCCCGCGAATGTAGCGTTCTGTTGTGCTCGATACTATGTGACAAAGGAGTACTAGGGAGGCAGAATCATGACACAATCTTTTTTACCCCGTGCCAAGCGGTGCTTGCTTGGCATTGTTGCTAGCCTTGTGACGGCCGTTGCGTTGGCGCAGGAGCAAGACCAGAAACTGGGCGAGGTGAACTTTGCCGTCGCCTGCGAAAATAGTGCCGCGCCTGTATTCAACAAGGCGGTGGCGCTGCTGCATTCCTTTGAGTACGACGAGGCGCGCAGGATGTTCGAGGATGTCAGTCGACGCGATAGCCAGTGCGCGATGGCCCATTGGGGCGTCGCCATGACCTACCTGCACCCCCTGTGGGCGCCGCCCACCGCGGAAGCCTTTCAGGCGGCCAGTGTCGCCGTCCACACCGCCAAACAATTGGGGACAAAAAACCCGCGCGAGGCGGGTTTTATCGAGGCGCTGGGCCGGTATTTCAATGGCGATAGAAAAACCTCACACAGAAAAAAATTGCGCGCCTATCGCGCCGCCATGGAGGCTTTATCCCAGCGCTACCCGCAAGATATCGAAGTCACCTTGTTTTATGCGCTCTTGCTGATGGCCACCGCCGACCCGCAGGACGCGACGTATCGGCAATTGTTGCAGGCCGGGGAAATGCTGGAAACATTTGTCGCCGGCAATCCCAACCATCCGGGGCTGACTCACTATATTATTCACACCTACGATATTCCCCCCTTGGCGCACCGGGCGCTGCCCGCGGCGCGGCGCTACGCCATCATCGCTCCCGACTCCGCGCACGCCCGCCACATGCCCTCGCACATATTTCAGCGCCTGGGCATGTGGCAGGACTCGATTCGCTCAAACCTGGCCGCCACCGCATCGGCCAGAAGCTTCGCCCGCCGCGCCAATATCAAGGGGCACTGGGACGAAGAACTGCACGGCCTGGACTTTCTCGCCAACGCTTATATGCAAATCGGGTATTACGACAAGGCTCGGGAGGTGCGCGATTATGTCTTGTCGATGAAACACTTTTACCCGGAAAATTTTAAAATCGCCTATGTGCTTGCCACCACGCCGGCGCGCTATGAACTGGACCGCCAAGACTGGCGCGGCGCCGCCGACCTGGCGCTCAACCATGGGGATTTTCCCTGGCATAATTTTCCCCACCAGCGGGGCATTACCCACTACGCCATCGGCTATGGCAATGCCCGCCTCGGCGATGTTGACGCGGCGCAAAAGCGCCTGGAAAAATTGCGTGAGATAAAGGCCCAGCTGGAAAAAAATGACCGACCGCAACTCGCCCACCGCACCCATATTCAAATGCTGAAAATCTCCGCCTGGGCGGCGCTGGCGCGCGACGACAGAAAACAAGCCCTGCGCATTATGCGCCAGGCCGCGGACCTGGAGTGGGGCACGGTGATTCCCACCGGGGCGATTCTGCCCGCCTATGAAATGCTGGGCGATATGTATCGTAAACTGGCCATGTACGACGAGGCGATCGCCGCCTACGAACGTTCGCTGAGCCGCGAGACCAATCGCCGCAATGGCCTGACCGGGCTTATCGAGGCCGCCGGAGCGGTGAATGACGCACCGCGGGTGGCGAAGTACACGGCGGTGCTGCGGGATATCAGCCGCGAGTTGCCACGCGATCTCGCCGAGGGGAGTCGCTTTGGCGCGTCGTCGGCGGTGGATGGGGGGTAGTTGGCTTAGTTATGCCGCTGAATGCGATCAATGAGCCGACCGTGCCGCGTGCGTCGCTCATCGTTGGGGTCGTCGATAAATTCCACCGCTGCTAAGGTCGCTAGATAATGCTCGGGAAAATTGTGAAACTTTGCTCCCAAAATCACAATTTCCCGATACCAGCAATAGGGTTGTAAGTCGTCGTCGATATATTCCGTTTCCGCGGTGTACCAGAATACGTCTTTTACCTCGCCGGCGACTGATAACGCCCGGGTGGTGGTGCGATAGCCCGGCCCTTCGAAATCATCCAGCAGCGTTTTATGTTCCACATCCATTTCGTAAATAGCCGCCAATGCCAGGTCGCCATTGGCGCCGGTGGTTAACAGGTTGCATTTTCCCGATTGATCGTCGGCGAGCTTATGGAAGTGCAGGCGGTGCTCCTTAAGCTCGATCGTGTCGACGAACCGGCTCGAGGGAATGCGTTCCAGCAGTCGGCGGGGGTGAAGATTTGATCCGTAGGCGAGGTAGTGGCACTTATTGCTCATGGCGTTGTGTCGATGGAGTAACCGCAAATCGGTGTTGGCCGGCGCCGCTATCCTAACAGCTTTTCACCCCCATTGTAGATCGCCTGCGGCGCCAAGGTAGCGTAGCCCGGTGACAGAGCGTCGATACGGCTTGCGTCGCCAAGGTTGGCTGTTTATTCTTACCGGCCATCCGATACACCAATAATGGCGAACAAATCACTGCTTTATTGAATACTCGAAACATGGACACGCCGGAAGAAAACAGCAACTATCAGATAGGCACGCTTGAGGACGTCGTTGAGGGCACGCCGGGTAAGGAGTTATTCAACACTAAGTTCGCGGATGGCGTTATCGTGGATCTCCATGCGATGCCCGCGCAAGTGGTGGATATCATTGCCCCTGCGACGACGGGCTATTCCATCGGTGTGACCCTCAGTGGAAGCCCCACCAAGGCGAACTGTCGAATTGGCGGCAAATGGTACAACAATAAAAAAACAATGTCAGCCGGGCCTTTACCCTAATTCCCCCCATGCACGATATGCTCTGGAATTGGGACCCCTTGGACGAGCAAGTCGAATCGAAACATCTGGCGCTGTATTCTCCTGTTGGGCACTTCAATAAAATGGTGTTGGAGGCCTATGACAAAGACCCCGGCCACGTCGAAATCAATCTCAATGTGTTTACGGAAGACCCGGTGATCTCCGCCTGTTTTCACGCCCTCCACGCGACGCTGGCCAATGGCAATGCCCTGGAAAAACTCTATATCGATAGCGTGATCACCATGATCAATGTGCATGTGCTGTCTTATTATTGCACCCGGCGCTATCAGACGGATCATTGTCACGGCGGCTTACGGCCTTATCTGTTGCGACGCGTGACCGACTATATGCACGCACACTGCAAGCGCGATATGTCACTGGAGGAATTGTCCGCCATCGTCGGCTTGAGTACCTACCACTTTGCGAGAATGTTTAAACACAGTACCGGCACGGCGCCCCACCAGTATTTAATGGCGTGTCGCGTCAATAAAGCGGCGGAACTGTTAACGCACACACAATTGCCCGTGGCCGATATTGCGGCGGCGGTGGGATACCAAAATATCGGCCACTTCAGGCGAATTTTTTCCCGCTCGAAAGGGTTAACGCCTTCGAAATATCGCCGGGCTGTAGAGCGGTAATTGTCTGGTGGAGAGGATAGAACGGGTTTAACATTAATTTATTACTGTATCGGTGTCCCTTCCTTTCCGTTTTTGGCGTAGCACTATTAACCCGACATGCAAAACTATCTTCCTGATAGTTTTGCATGTCACTTTTCGAAAATCAGCGGCTTTGTGCGAAAACCCTTGATTTTCCAAGGTGGTCCGGCATCCCGGTTTGCATGCGTCTTGCGGCGCATGACCTCACATCCATGTGAGGCGATTAGCCCGGCATGAATGCGCCGGGTTAATCGTAACTCGCGCTTTTGGACCGGTTGTCTATGCTGCCCTGTAGGTGCTACTTAAATATGGAGTCCACATCCTTGGCGCCGAGAATGCGCTCCAGCCAGCCGTCCAATTGTTCCTCTTCCGCTCGGTAAAGCTTATCCTTTGCCCAACTCGGGCACTCACCAAATTTGAACTCCAGCAGGCGCTCAAGCGACGCCGCTTTACCCTTCTTCTCTCCCGCCAGCATGCCCTCACGCTTCCCTTTGATCTCGCCTGCAAGCATACCTTCTTCCTTCGCCAATTGCTCAACACTGGTGACATAGCGCATGTGCTTCTCCTCTTCGTAGGCCGTTAACTCAAGTTGGAACTGTTTAACCAAGTCGCGGGGCAGGTGCATCATCCAATCGATAATGGCAAACAGGTCGAGAATCGCCTGCTTGTCCCAGCCCTTGGCGTAGAGCGATCTTACCACTTTTTGTTTCCAGCGGTAGCGCGCCTTAGGGTGGCGACGGGTGCGTTGGGTCAGCAGGTGGGCGGCGGTGACCATGGCAAAGGGATTGTCGCTGGTCAGGAGTTCGTCAATCTGCGTGACATATTCGCGGTCGGGCATCCGCACTTGGTAAAGGCGTGGGCGGTCAGTGGTGTTCCAGCATGTTAATGCCATGATAATCGCATGCACTGGATAAATAATCAATATGATTTAAAAGTCATTAGTCATTGACTTTAGTAAGAAAATATTCGCCCTGAAAGTACTCTACTTCAGTCATGTAGCGGGCATTAAATCCTCAAACGCGTTGGAAATCTGCTCATAAAATATGGCTGATGTATCAGCATATTTTCAGACCGGTTTCTAAACGTGCCTCAGTGAGGGAGTTCTCAACTTTGGATGGGGATATGGGGTGGGCGCTTCGCCATATTTCTCGGGCCTCTCCTATTGTTTAAAAGCGGGCAGGTTCTCCAGCCAGCGGCGGATGTCGATGATTTCGTCGCTGCTGACGTGGTGCTCGATGGGGTATTCACGCCATTCGACGTCGGATACGATGGAGCGCAGGGCGGTGCAGGATTGGCGGGCGACGTCGATGGAGATGACCGGATCGTAGAGACCGTGGGCGAGGAAGACGGGGGTGTTGCGGTTGGCCTGATGGGCTTCCATCAACAACCGGTGGTGCAGGGGCAGGCAGGCCGACAGGGCGATGATGCCGGCCAGGGGCTTGGGATAGCGCGCCACCGTGTGCAGGGCGATCATGCCGCCCTGGGAAAAGCCGGCGACGATAATGCGCTCCGCCGGCACGCCCTGGTGTTGTTCATAGTCGATGAAGACCTTGATCTGTTCCATGGCCTCGCGCAGCTCGCTTTCATCCACGGCGTTCAGCCAGTCCAGCGAGCGCACGTCAAACCAGGCGCGCGTCGTGTGCCCGGCGTTGACGGTCACCGGGCGGGCGGGGGCGTGCGGCAGCACGTGCCGCACCGGCGCGTCGGGCGGCAGGCGCAGTTCCTGCGCCACCGCTTCCAAGTCGTGGCCGTTGGCGCCGAGCCCGTGTAACCAGATAATGCTGATTTGCGCCGGAACGTTGGGCTCAATGCGGATGTGGGGTAGTAGGGTGGCCATATATTCTTATCGCTGTGTGGTGCGTGACAGGTGATTTTCGCCCGGTGGTGTCGTCTAGTGCGAAATATTGTAACCGTTTTATCGTCACCGAGAGATGAAAAAACGCAACTTTTTTGGGAAAACGATTATCCGACAACCCCCGCTATTCATCTGTAAATAGCGGGTTTCGAAATGTTTATCTCAAGAGCAAACTGTTATCCCGACATATCCACGGTTTTCAACGGCCTGTCGGGTGGATCAGAAAAAATTCATATAAAATTTGCGGTATATGCCATTAGTTATATGCGATCTTTATCGCTTTGATAAGATACGCCATTTGGCATATTTTCTGGTGATAGCTGCCTGAGTTAAGCTGTGGTGTCTTTGAAAATGGAGTTACTTCCATTCTGATCCAAATTATTAGTTCGATTCCTGCATAAACGATGAGGTGGTGCGATCTATGGGTGTAGTAATTCAGAATTGATTTGACTGCGTCACCTCAGGTCTGTCTTTAAATTTCACTCCTGTTGTGACTTTCGCCAAGCAATTAAAACCATGCTGTGACGCCAATTCGTCTGTACGCACATGCCCAATTTGTGCGTTATGTGCAGGATGCCATCTGGTGTGAGACCGTCCGTAGAACGTTTTGTGCGATAGCGTATCGTACCAAATGTCGATCTGGGTCATTCCACCAGATTTCGTGCAGGGCTTGCTTGGCTTTCGTCTGTGCCGATTTGGGTAAACAACACTGCGGCACAGAGGGGCAAACCCTGAGGCAGAACTTGGCGCATAGCAGACTCTGTCAAGCAGGCAGCCTTTTTCAACAGGCTGATAGTGCTCTCGCTTTGACTACTCGCTGGACTTGGAAAAGTCGTTCCCCACTCGCACCAAACCCTAGACCAATCACCGATAATCGTATAGCGCAAACTGGTCATAGTTTGATCGTGAGCAATCCCGCGCAGATTGCATGCGCACCACTGTTTCAACGGTGGATGACGTCCAGGGAAGCCTCTGGAGAAAGGCATTTATAAAATCGCGGGCATTTCATTTACAAAATGGCGGGCTGCATGTTATAAAGATAGCGGTAAGTAAAATGGTAACTTCGCGGATGTGTGGCTAACTTGACTGACTTTTACCCTCGCTGGCAAAGAGAGACAATCGCGAAGTCGATGACGAGTCGTCGTATCTTGCTGCTGAGCGGACCTCGGCAATGCGGCAAAACGACGCTTGCCCGATCACTGCAATCCGATGATGTTGACTACCTTACACTCGATGACTCCACTTTGGAGGAAGCCGCCAAAAATGACCCTCAGGGCTTTGTCAAGCGTCGTACCAGGATGCTTATTATTGATGAAATTCAGCGTGTGCCAGCCTTGCTTTCGGCGATTAAAAAGGTTGTAGATGAAGATAATACCACTGGTCAATATTTGCTCACTGGTTCGGCCAATATTCAGTCGCTTCCCAATGTCAAGGAATCGTTGGCTGGTCGGGTAAGTAAGATCCGCTTACGGCCGTTATCACATGGAGAGCAGAGAAGAGAAGCGCCACTTTTTCTTGAACGCGCTTTTTCCGAAAAGTTTGATGTTTCCCATGAGGCTCACGATCGGGATTCAGTGCTAGAAATGGCGCTGACAGGAGGGTTTCCAGAGGCGTTGAGGTTGGGCGCTTCTGAGAGAAAGGCGTGGCATATGGACTACATTGAAGCTCTCCTTGAACGGGATCTAAAGGATATTGCGAAAATTCAGCGCAAAGAGGCAATGAGAGAGCTCGTTCAAGTTCTTGCAGCCTGGTCAAGTAAATTCATGGATATCTCTGCCATAGGCACGGGGCTATCTATTCGAAGACCTACCATTGAATCTTATTTGAACGCACTGGAAGCACTCTACTTGGTGGAGCGTGTTCACCCCTGGACCAAGACAGATTATGGTCGGGTTGGTAAGCAGGCTAAACTTTTTATAACAGATTGCGGTTTGATGGCGTCCCTTTTAGGCTGGCGCATGGATCAGGTCAGATTGGATTCAGACCGTTCAGGCAAACTCATTGAAACATTTTCTTTTAATGAGCTGGCATCCCTGGTCGATACAAACAGCTCGCTATATCAGCTTTATCATTACCGAGACCGGGAAAAACGTGAAATTGACTTCATCATAGAGCGCGATGATGGCGCAATTTTATGTGTTGAGATCAAGGCTGGATCTTCTGTAGCTAAAAGCGATTTTAAACATATAAGCTGGTTTCGTGAAAACCTGGCGGGAAATCACTATTTGATCGGCGTTATTTTATATTCGGGAGAACGCGCTTTATCCTTTGGTAATAATTTATGGGCCGTGCCTTTCAGTAGCTTGTGGGCATAAAAAACCATGGTCATGGCAAGATTGGGGTTTAAGACATGTTTTCAATATAGCTCCTTTAAATAGATGGGTCTTCCAAGAAATCTGTGGAAGCCCGAAACGCTGTTAGGGGCGTTGCCCCATAAGCGCTAACTTGTTTTAGTGGTTGAAATAATCCGCAAGCTGCGAGTTTGATTTTGTCCCTTTATGGGGCATCGCCGTCGTGCTGGTATATACGATGAGGCGAGTCAATTGCCGGGGGTGTGGCGTCAAAGTTGAATGGGTTCCGTGGTGTCGTGGTAAATTCTCCGTGGCGATTGTTAACACCAAGCGATTTTGGTTCTGGCAAGTATCTCAATCGGATTGATTAAGGTCTTATTGCGGTTTCGGAAATCAGCTTCTCATATCGCCGTATCGATGAGTTCGCGCATTTCTTTATCGCGCCTGCACGGCGATACGCTACTCATTCTTCCCCGGGCTTTGGAGTTTTCTGAGTTCGTCATAGGTAAGTCGTATTGCGCCAAGCGGATCCCTCAGCCCAATGAATTCAACGGTTGGTTTGACATTCACATAGCCCAAGTTCTCATCGTTGTGACCGCGTCTTCCCACATGGAGACCGCCTCCGGGAACTTCTTCAACACTGAATTTGGCCGCGTAGCCAATGTCGATCGTGTCTCTTCTTCCTGTTCCGCCGTCAACGATATAATTGCCTCTGCCAAGCTCGGCGAGGTCGTTATCCGGGCCCAAGGATATCTGACTCGCCTCTTGCGGGAAAACGGCACGCTCTTGGTTTAATCTAACATGATCCCTGTCCTCTCCAGTGTTAATGTACTTTGTCCCAGATGACCCCTCTACCTCATCGACACCGGGCCCCGTTATGGCAATGTCCTTTCCCTCACCCAGATTTAGATAGTCATCTCCAGACCCTGTCCATATCGCATCGTTGCCAGGACCTAAATAGGCGGTAACGTTTGTGTGTGTCAATCGAAGTGTTTTTACTAAATCATCATCAGAACCTGTATCAATGCTTCCGTTGCTGAAGCCGAAGGTGGCGGTAAGATCAACGTAGGAGTTACCTTTAAGATGGCGTAGATCAACGAAATAGTCGACAGTGGGGGTTAGACTAAAATCATCGGAACGTTCTATCCAGGCGGTTTGATCGGGATTTTCAAAATCGCTACTTTCAACGCGGTTCACTGCGCGATGCCTTAAGCGATAATCATCAAATAGCTCGCCTACTTCTTTTATTTTAAAAGAATCGGCAGAAATCGACTCTTGAGTCGTGTCACTCTTCGAAGCAAGTAAGTTTGTGTTAACTCCAATATTAGGGTTCTGTATGGGCGGGATACTCATAGGTTATGACGTCTCTTTCGCAACTACGTTAAAAAGTTTAGTTTGAAATGGAAACAATCCCATCTCCGGGTAATTCGCCTGTTAACTTAAACAGCTGTCGCCGAAAAATATGCCTTATGGCATATTCCATCAAGACAATAAAGATCGCATATGACTAATGGTATATGCCGGAAATTTTAGATAGACTTCTCTCGATCCAATTTGGGGCCGAGGGCGAGGTATCTGAATTGCCGGAATTTAATTGATTTTATCGTATTTAGTGTAAAAAATCCCGCTTCACCCACCTTCGGCAATTTTTAAGGTAGCGTGTATGCTGGTGATTGAATACGGTGATTAACATGCGATCTTCTCGGTGAACTTGCGGTTATATTTTGCGCGCCAGTTTTTTGACGCAAGTCGCACGTTCATCCGGCTGCCCAAAAACAGCGTTTTTCAACACCCTGCCAGTTCTACTTTGTCACATAGTATCGGGCACAACAGAACGCTACATTCGTGGGATCGAAGCCAAGGCGCTTGCCATTTTCCAGAGTATCAGGGCATCGGGGGCTCTATGCCAGCAATGATTCAGGTATTTCATCGCCAACATCATGCGCAGATCTAACGTGACAAAGTAGGACTAGTACTAGTGATTATCCGCCGCCCAATCGACTCGATCGCTTTTAATATCGCCTTTAAGTTAAGGTTCTCTCCTTTTAATACTTCTCTTTCATTAGCCGAGTTTTCCATGTTGACGGCGCTAAAAACAACATCTATAAAAATGACATGCGCGCCAATCCTGGTGCGCGGTCTCAGGCCATAAAAACATAACCGAGACCAACATAACAACGCTCATCTGATTTTCAGGAAGCTCTTGCAGACAACGGTAGAAAAAATGAAGCAAAAAACAGGCAGTCCGTCCGCGCTGGATGTATCTTTTCGATTTGGCGTGTTCGCGCTATTTTTAGCGCTCGCTCAACCCTCCTACGCGGACGACGGATCGGGTATCCCCGTCGGTGCGGTCGGCATGATTCTGTGTGCCGGTCTCGTACTTTTCATGCAGGCGGGGTTCGCCCTGCTGGAGAGCGGCATGGTGCGCTCGAAAAACTCCATCAACGTCATCATGAAAAACTACACCGACCTGTGCGCCGGCGTCATCGTGTACTGGGCATTCGGCTACGGCCTGATGTACGGCGCCAACGCCAGCGGATACCTCGGCACCAGCGGTTTTCTGCCGTCGGGCCTGTCCAACCAGGAATACGTCATATTTTGCTATCAGGTGATGTTCGCCGCCACGGCCGCGACCATTATGAGCGGCGCGGTGGCGGAGCGCATGCGCTTTTGGTCCTATGTGTTGGTGTCCATCGTCGTCACCGGGCTTATCTATCCCGTATACGGCAGTTGGGCGTGGTCTGAAAATGGCTGGTTGGCCAATCTCGGTTTCGTCGATCTGGCGGGTTCCGCGGTCGTGCACGCGGTGGGTGGTTGGTGCGCCCTGGCCGCGGCGATTGTGTTAGGGCCGCGTTCCGGTCGCTATGGCCGCGACGGTACGGTGCGTGAGATTCCGGGGCACAACCTCCCCTACATTGCCCTGGGAGGCTTTATTCTGTGGCTGGGCTGGTTCGGTTTCAATGCCGGCAGCGCCCAGTCGCTTGACCAGGTTGGCTTGATTGTCGTCAACACTCAACTCGCAGGAGCCGGCGGCGCTATCGGCGCGCTTTGCACAATGGTAGTCGCCCGCCAACCTGTGTTGATGACCAATACCGTCAACGGCGTGCTGGGTGGTCTGGTCGCCAGTTGCGCGGGAGCGGCAACTCTGGATCCGGGGTACGCGCTGCTCACCGGGATGCTGGCCGGCATCATCGTGGTGGCGAGCGTGCGCCTGTTGGTGCAGATGAAAATCGACGATGTCGTTGGCGCGGTGTCCGTGCACGGCTTTGCCGGATCGTGGGGCGTGCTCGCGGCCGGCATGTTCTACGCCGGGGATATGTTCGACGTCTCCAGGATGACCATCCAGGCAACGGGTATTTTCGCCGCTTTTGTCTGGGCTTTCGGCGCCACTTTCTTGGTACTGAAGCTGCTCAATGTGCTGGTGCCATTGCGGGCATCGAAGCTGCACGAGCAGCGCGGTTTGGATTTCTCCGAGCACTATGAAGTCGGCTACACGGAATTTCAGGCATCGATTACCCATCAGGGCAAGGCGGCGCACCTGCACCAGGCCGCCGCCAAGACGGTCTAGGGAGGGAAAACCACCATGGCTAAAATTGCGCAATTGCAAATAACCAGCGATTCGCACCTACGCAGTGCGGTCGCGACAAGCTTGAAGCAGTGGTTCGAAAACGAGGTTATTCTGGAGGCGCTGTGTGTGATCGAAGAGTCATTCGACCACGCTCGCCAGAGCAATTTCGGGGTTATCGTTATCATCAACGCCCTGGCCGATTACTTTGCTTGGAGTCGGCAGATGAAACACGACGTCCGGGTCTCGCTCTACCGCAATATGTTGCCTGGCGCGAGCTTGGATCCGGACCCGCTGGACGCTTTGAATGCGTACAAGAAGACCAGGACGCCCGGGGAAAAAACCGCCTTCATCGGCGACGCCGGGCACAGCCTGGTCGATGCCCAAGCGGCGATTAACGACGATATCGGCTCGCAAAAGCCCGAGTTGGTGGTATTTTGTCAGCTGATTTACTCGCTGCGAAAAATCATGAGCGCTAATTTTGCGGCGCAGTTCGCTATATTCGAAGAGGTGGTGAAGGAAGAGGTCGAAGTGTTGAATATCGGTCCGCACCTTCGCAGTTGGGTCTACCAGGTGTTATTTCATTCCAAGGGCGGCGTTCTCAATATCAAACTTGCGGGTCCGGAAATGTCGTCCGTCGTGCATGCATTTTACAACGCTGTCGCGGAGGCGGTGGGACCGATGGAAGCGGACAAAGTTCTCACTTCCGCCGTCACGCAGACGGAAAAAACCCCCGCGGCATTACATTTTTCACCGAAAAACTTTCTTTGATGCCGCGCCATCGCAGCCCCGCTGCGATGGCATGGGAACGTTATTTGAGGGACAGCACACTAGGGCGGGCAAAAAAGCTCCGCGCATGTCGTCGGGTTTTAGGTGGAATCAGCGGTCTCTGGCAATACCCACATTGGCCACGATGCCGCCGGCGACGTTTTGCAGCGGCGCTTGCTCCTGCCGCGACGCTAAATTTGGCGTTAGGCTTTGCACCACGGACCCAACCCCGGCCATTGAAATCAGTTGTGCATAGGCATCGCTGAGTTCCCTTGAGCCTGTTGAATCGACGTATTGATGCAGTAAGGTCAAGAAATCCGGGTCGGATAATCGCAACTTTACACCATCCAGCTGTTTAATCAGTTGGATACACTTTTTTGCCTGTCGAATCGCTTTGGGATTGAGCATCCAGGATTTATCGGTCATTCTTAGACTCCGGTTTCTCTATTACACGACTTTCGTCGTCTTCCGTATAGACAAGATAGACCACAAATCGAAGATAAACTTGATAGAGCGCACATTTCTTAGATCAAAAGTCTATATTGCCATGACCTTAAGGAGTCTAAGGCCGACCTTTGTCGTCGCTTTTATCTTCACCAAAAAACTTTCATCGCAAAAAAATCGAGCGTCAACGTTATGGCTTTTATAGGGCGCTCAAACGCCGAAATTATGGCGTGGCCATGACGTTTGTCAGTGCTGTCTCGCGCCGCATCGGCGCATTCGAGGTGTGGCCATACAGTATAACTTTCGTTATATAGGCGATGTCGAAGTCAATTGTTACATTCAATGTGTGAATATCAGCGCCCGATCTCTTGAGCAAGGCCCATCCATGGTGCGATATGGAGGGTAACCGAACGTGTGCCGGTTGGTTTCCGCTTTATGAGTGTCGTTATTGTGCGGTTAACTTCACTTCGCCTGACCTTCAACAACAACGGCCACACGCTATGATTTTTCCAACAATGATAAAACGCCTGCTCGCCTGCGCGGCGCTCACCTTCTCCCTCCCTTCCCTGGCCGAGATTACGCTGCAGCCAAGGGGCTCGTTTCTGATTGACGATTTTATCGATTACGAGACCGAAATATTCGACGAGGCGGTGGCGGAGGTGGTTGCCTACGACTGGTTCAAGCGGCGGGCCTTCGTGGTAAACGTGGGCAAAAAACGCATCGATATTGTCGATATCAGCAATATCGATGCCCCGGTGGCGGTGGGGTTTATTGACACCACGCCATTCGGTGGCGAGCCGCGCGGGGTTGCGGTCAATCCGCGGTTTTATTTGCAGGAAATCGCGGTGTCGGTGCAGGCCGATCCGGTCACCGACCCCGGCAAGGTGGTCTTCTTTTCCACGGAGGGGCAGTTGCTCGGCGCGGTCGCGGTGGGCGCGCTGCCCGATGCGCTTACTTACACCCCCAATGGCAAAAAGCTATTGGTAGCCAATGAAGCCGAACCCAACGCGGCGAGTGATATCAATCCCGAAGGTTCGGTGAGCATCATCGACGTCGGCGCGGGTGGGGCGCTGGTAAGGCAGGCCGATGTGGTCACCGCCGATTTCCGGCGCTTCAATGGGGCGGAGGATTCGCTGCGCGCGCGGGGCGTCCGCATCTTCGGTGTCACCGGCGACCGCCCCGCCACCGCGGCCGAAGACCTGGAACCGGAATTTATCACCGTGGCCAGCAACGCCAAAAGAGCCTGGGTGGCCCTACAGGAAAACAATGCCATTGCTGAGATCGATATTGCCGGCGGGAAGGTCAGCAAGATTTTTGGCCTCGGTTCGAAAGATCACGCCCTGGCGCAAAACGCGCTCGACGCGAGCAATCGCGACGGCCTAATCAATATAACCACTTGGCCCGCCAAGGGACTCTATCAGCCTGACAATATCGCCAGTTATTATTACTTTGGCAGGTATTATCTGGTCACGGCAAACGAGGGCGATGCGCGCGACAGCGACGGTTTCAGCGAGGAGGCTCGGGTCAAGGACTTGTCGCTCAATCCGCAAATCTTTCCCGATGCCGGAGCACTGCAGGCGGATGAAAATCTCGGTCGCTTGAGAACCACTACGTTTCCACCGAGCGGCAAAAGCATCGATGCCAACGGCAACGAGGTTTACGATGAAATCTTTTCCTTTGGCGCCCGTTCCTTTTCCATTTGGACGCGGGGGGGTGAGCGAGTGTTTGACAGCGGCAAGGATTTTGAGGCCATCACCGCGGCCAGGTTGCCCAATGATTTCAACTCCAATGATGACGAAAATGGCTCTTTTGACAATCGCAGTGACGACAAGGGGCCCGAACCCAACAGCATCGCACTGGGGCGGGTGGGCTTTCACACCTACGCTTTTATCGGCCTCGAGCGCGTGGGCGGCATTATGATTTACGATATCACCGTGCCCCGCCGCGCGCATTTCGTCGACTACGTGACCACGCGTGATTTCAGCGGGGTGGCGGAGCAGGGCACCGCCGGGGATCTCAAACCCGAATCGCTACTGTTTGTGCCGGCATACAAGAGCCCGACCCTGTCGCCACTGTTGTTGGTGGCCAATGAAATCAGTGGCAACACGCGCATTTTTGAGGTGGTTAGGAAACCCTAGCGCGCCGCTGGCACTATCGGCACTTTGCCACCTTTAACACGGCGCAGTCAGGGGCATACCGCGCCGACCTTCCATTATTCCCTCCTGGCGACTTGACAATCTTTTCCCGGTGGCCAAAAGTGCTTGTTGTTTCGTTTGCAACTCAAGCCCATGAAAGAGGCATGCGATGACAATAGCGCAATTTAAAGGCCCAAAGCCCCACTGGCTCTACGGTAACCTGCGGCAGCTCCGCCGCGACAATATCCGCTTTTTCCAGCAAATGTATGAGGAATATGGCGGAATCGCGGCGTTTCGACTTGGCCCGGTTAAGGTGCTCTTTGTGGCGGATCACGACGTCGCCTATCGGGTGCTGGTGAAAGAGGCCGGTCAATTCGTCAAGGGAAAACGATTTTGGCGCGACTTGCACGAGCTGATCGGAGACAGCATTCTGAGAATTGACGGCCCCGCCTGGAAGCGCAAACGAAAGTTGTACGCGCCATCTTTTCATCCCGCGGCGATCGAGCATTACAGCCGGGTGATGACCAAGCTTTGTCGCGATTTCGCCGCGCGGGTGACGCCGGGTCAGGTGCGCGATATTCACGCCGACATGATTCATCTGACCGCCGACATCGTGTGCAAGTGCCTGTTCGATAAACTGCCCAGTGACACCGGCATTGACCTGGTGAAAAATCTGGATGACACCTCGGCGGCGATTCAACGACGCCGGCTCACGTTGCTCAAATTGCCGCACTGGGTGCCAACCCCGAGCAACCGGGAGATCAAATCGCAGGTGCGTGAATTGGACAATATCGTGTCGGTCTATCTGGATCAGGAGCTGGCGGCGACACAGCCTAGCAAAACCTTGCTTTCGCTGCTGGTGCACAGCAAAGATGAACACGGTGAGCGATTGCGACGCGAGGAACTGCGCGATGAAATTATGACGTTGTTTGTGGCCGGTCATGAAACCACGGCGTTGTCTGCCACCTGGGCCTGGTATGAACTGAGCAGGAATGCGGACGTGTACGCGAAGTTGAAACAGGAGGTTGACGGCGTGCTCAAAGGCCGCGCGTTCACGTTTGCCGACGCGAAAAAGCTTCCTTACGCGCGCGCGGTGTTGAATGAGTCCCTGCGCAAGTATCCGCCGGTGCCGACGATTCCGCGCCAGCTCGACGGCCGCTTTGCGATCGGGGGCGTCGGCCTTCCTCGCGGCCACAACATCGTGATTTCGCCCTATGTGCTGCATCGCGATGAACGCTATTTCCCCGACCCGGAAGCCTTTCGTCCGGAGCGCTGGCTGGATGACTACGAAAGTCGCCTGCCCAAGTGCCAGTTTATGCCCTTCGGCGCCGGCGCCAGGATTTGCATCGGCAATACCTTCGCCCTGCTCGAAGGTCTGAGCATACTGGCGACCCTGACCCAGTACTGGGAAGTGACTCAGCCCCAACCCTATTCCCGCGCGCCGCGACAGCAGGTAACGCTGAGGCCGGACGGCGACGTTCCGCTGCGGTTCCGCCGACGTCCACCGCGTGGTCGGCGCCGCACGACGACCGTCGTGGTGCCCGCGCGCGCGGAGCCGGATCTCAGTCACCCGTGAGATCCACGGCACTGGCGGCGGGTGCCGCTTTATGTCACATATTTGACATAGTTCCCAAAAAGTTGTTCGTTTTTCCGCTAGTTTGCGGCATTTATGCTATTTAGTTTCTATCCGTAAACGCGCTTCCTAGGCGTTTACGGAAGTCGCAAATAAAATTGCGATGTTATTTACTCGCGAAATCAATGGCTTATCTCCAGGGACGGCGTGTATGTCGAGGCTTTGCCCGGGGCAAAGCCGACTAAGTCGTCGATTTCGAGCATCACATCCATGTGGTGCCGCTAGTGCCCGTTTCAAGACGGGTACTCATTACAAAATAGAAAAAGCGATAACCGGTGGGGAAAGCTCGATGACAGTAGTTAAATTCATAGCATTCAAAACATTGGCACTCATTGTTCTATGGGGTTTTGCCTTCGCGGCGCAGGCGGACGCGTTGCGCAAATCTCTGTTTGCAGAGACCGAAAGCCTCCTGCAAGAGGCCAAATCCGCCGACGCGCCCCTGCTCGCGCCGGTGAGCTTCAGTCGGGCGATGGCGGCGTATAACAAGGCCGATAAGCGGTATCAAAAGAACCAGGGTGTCGATAAGATCAAGAAAGACCTCGTGGCGGCGGATGAGCAGCTTCGCAAAGCGATCGAAACCATCCAACTGGCGACCATCACCTTTGGGTCGGCCATCAAGGCGCGCAACGATGCCCGCGGGGTGGACGCGGCCCGGCTTTCCGCCGATGAGTGGAAGAAAGCGGAGAAGCAATTCCGCGCCGCCGCCGAGACGCTGGAGACCGGCAGCCTGGCCAGCGCGCGCAAGAAGTCGGAGGAGGCGGAGGCAAGCTACCGGGAAGCCGAGCTGATGGCAATCAAAGCCAGTTACCTGAGCCAAACCCGGGAATACATCGCCAAAGCCAAGAAGGAAAAAGTCGACCGCCACGCACCTTTAACGCTGAAAAGCGCGCAGACCCTGCTGGCAAAGGCGGAAAAGGAGCTCAGCGAAAATCGCTACGATACGGATTACCCGCGCTCGCTGGCGAAGCAATCGCTGTACCAGGCAAAGCACTCGATTTACCTGGCGCGGTACATCAAGCAACTGCGGTCGCAGGATGTGAGCACCGAGGCCCTGCTGTTAAAAATGCAAGAGCCCCTGATCCAGGTGGCGAGTTCACTGGACATGGTCGCCGAGTTCGATCAGGGCTTTGCCAACCCGACCGCGCAAATAAAGGAGCGGATAACGACCCTACTGACAGAATCCCATGAGCTGGCGGAACTGAAAACGCAAATGGCGAAGCTTGAAAAGGACTACGCCGGCCTCGAGCAGCGCCTGGGTATTCAATCGCAGCGCATGGCGATGCAGGAGGCGCAACGGCGCAAGATCAAGGAAATCAACCAGCTGTTTACTCCCCAGGAAGCGATCGTTATCAGTCAGGGAGACAACATCATCATTCGCGCGGTGGGCCTGAGTTTTGACCAGGGCAGCTCGCGGGTGAATACTGGCAACCATCAATTGTTGAGAAAATTGCAACAGGTGTTTAGGGTGTTTGGAAAATACGATGTGGTAGTCGAGGGGCACACCGATTCCTTCGGGAGTGATTTGCAAAACATGGAGTTGTCTTACGACCGCGCCAATGCCGTGCGCGAGTATTTTGTCGTCAATATGCCTGGATTCCCAGAGGCGGGAAGCAAAGCGACCGGCTACGGTGAAACGCGCCCCATCGCCAACAACGAAACCCCGGAAGGACGCCGTAAAAATCGTCGTATCGATTTGGTGTTCATGCCGAAGGCGTAAGCGCAGATTTGGCCATGCGGCCGCGGCAGCTGCAAAACCCGGCGGCGATCTATAGTATGCTACGCAGCGTTGTCACTCCCCGTCCTTTTGCTTAACGCGAGCGCGCCAATGAAAAATTTTATCAAGACCTCCTTGTTGGGTGGGCTGGTGGTTATCCTGCCCATCGCCATTTTGGGATTTTTTTTTCGCTGGCTGTTCAATCTGGTCACCGACCTGATTCAGCCGCTGACAAACTTTGCCTCGACGATTTACCCGCTGTCTGAATTTGCCGCCGATTTGATTGTGTTGGTCATTATTGTGGCGACCTGTTTTATCGTCGGCGTGGTGGTGCGGACAAAAATCGGCAACGTCCTGCACGCGAAGTTCGACAGCGCCCTGCAGCAGATGGCGCCGGGCTATCGCATGATCAGGGAAGTGGTGGTGCAGATTTTCGGCAAGACCGAATCTTCGCCCTTTGCCAACGGCATGGTCGCGCGGGTGAAACTGTTTGGCGACGCCTACCCGACGGAAGTCACGGCGCTGGTTACCGACCGCCACGACGACGGCAGCTACACGATCTTCATGCCCACCGGTCCCAACCCCACCTCGGGCAATATCTACCACGTCAAGGCATCCCAGGTGACCTTGTACCCACAGATTAAACTGGATTCCGCCATGCGCACCATTATCGCTTGCGGCGCCGGCTCGGCGGAATTGTTTGCGCAGTAAGTCAGGGCCACTGGCGACAGGCGTGCTTGTCCATAGACCAAATAGCATACAACGAACGGTATATTATCAAAGCTCCCCGGCTGCGCTACGCTGGTTGGAAATCGCTGTTTGTGCGGTACAGACCCAGCGCGATTGGCGCGCGGGCGCCGGCGCAACCCCGAGGAGCAGAGTAATGAGACTAAAAAGCCTCTATATCAAATGGCTGGCCATTGGCTGCCTGTTCAGCCTGGTGTTTTGGATCGGTGCGATCACCCTCAATGCCGCATCGGAAGCCGGTGGGGCGATCAAAGCGGGCACGCCGTCGGTGGGCTTGGTGTATATTGCGGTGTTTTTGCTTTGGTTCGTGCTATTTATCATTCCCTCGTGGTTTGATCTTTTGTCCTCCGACAAAGCAGAGTAAGACTTAACCGGCCCGGCGGTGACTGGCCGGGCCAAGGTTGACTTCAGAGCTTTCGCCACAGGGTCTGTTCGCCGATTTTTTGATAGCTGCCGCTATCGCTGGCCACCGTATAGGCGCGCATTGTCAGGGTGTTGCCGACGATGCCGATGTGGAAAATCTCCTCCTCCCGGTCCGTTTGAAAATACCCCTGATAGTTTTGGCTGTCACCCCTTAAACACTGCGCAGTTGCGCGAAACCGCTTGATTTTAAGATGGTCTGGTATACCGGTTCGCACGGCGCTATCGAGCCGTGACGGAGCATCCATGTTCCGCCATAAATGCATGCCGGGGTAATAATAAACTTATATATTCGAAAATTTGCAATCATCAGTCGAAAAAGCATTAAGTAAGCTTTGAATAAGTCATCCTGATTCATTCAAAGGTCGAAAATAAAAATGTATGATTTTTTATTTTCTCGCATTTTCAATGACTTAGGGTCATCGAAAATGACAGCACATCCCTGTGCTGCGGGAAACTCTGACTTAATCAGAGTTTCCTTAATCATTGTCTTGCAGAGTGTGACATTTTTACGACTTGAATCTTACAGCGACGCCGGTTTACTATTGAGGAAACTCTGATTAAGTCAGAGATTGCGCCGATGCATCCATGTGTCCGGACAGACTGCCGAAAAACAGATCTTCAACAGCCTGTTAACCCGAAAAGCGAGAATTGCCAGGTTATTAGCCCGGCAATGTTAATTTTCGGGTTAATCGCGCAGGGCAAGGATGCCCTGCCATCGGCGTAGCCGATGTAAGCCTTTGAACATCAAGCAACTTCGCGTAGTTGTGCCGATTTTCAAAGGCGTCAATCAAATC
>JAAUXX010033048.1_pt1 | contig 50472 bp, 45 predicted proteins | sample 7278111 | NCBI WGS metagenome assembly JAAUXX01 (sample SAMN14350116, study PRJNA611818) | marine sediment metagenome | isolation source: surface marine sediment (1.8m) | place: French Polynesia: Moorea | collected 2018-08
CCTTGGGCATGCTGAGCGTGAGCGAAAAGGCCATTCGCGAACGCGACCACCACGTACTCGCGACCTGCCGACAACGCGACATTCCAGTGGCGACGGTCATTGGCGGCGGCTACGACGACGATCGCCGAGCGCTGGCCAAACGCCACGCCATCGTGGTGGAAGAAGCGGCAAAGGTATTCGCCGTCAATTGACGCGCTATCCAGGCTTGCCGTATGCCAGCTGGCGCAGGCTTTCCAATTGTTCCCTGACCGCGTGGTGATTCTCACCGCTTATGGTGACATGACCCAATTTCCGACCGGGACGCGCCACCTTGCCGTACAAAGTAAGGAAAGCGTTGGCGGCAAGCGACTGGCGAGCGCTCAAGGTCACCCCCAGCAGATTTAACATGCCATTGACGCCGCGGGTTTGCGTCCCCCCGAGGGGCAGCCCCGCCACCGCGCGCAGGTGGTTTTCAAACTGGCTGGTGAGCGCGCCCTTCGATGTCCAGTGACCGCTGTTGTGGACGCGCGGTGCGATTTCGTTCACCAGCACTTGCCCCTGCCGAATAAAACACTCCATACAGATCATCCCGACATAATCCAGGGACCGCAGGATAGCGCCCAGGTAGCCCTGACCCGTGGCGTTTTGCTCGTTGGTCAAGCCTGGCGCCGGGGCGAGTGACGTGAGCAGCGTGCCGTTTTGGTGGTAGTTTTCCACCGCCGGGTAAAATACCAAATCACCCGCCCGGGAACGCGCGGCCAAAAATGACACTTCGCGCTCAAAGGCAACATGGCCTTCAGCCACCCAGTCACCGGGGTAGCGCATCTGCGCCAGCACCTGTTCTTGGTTGTCGAGGCCAATTTTGTATTGGTTGTAGCCGTCGTAACCCTCTTCTTCGGTTTTTAGAAACACCGGGCGCGGCAACGACGCCAGCGCTTGCTGTAAATCCCGCTCGGTGTGCACCGGTAAGAAGGGGGCAATGGGGATGTTAAGCGACTGTAAGAAACGTTTTTCGCGGTGGCGATTTTTGAGTTTCTCGAGGGCGTCGGGACAGGGGTGGACGGGGCAAAAAGCCTGCAACTCCCGAAGCAGGCCGGTATCCACATGTTCCTTTTCCACCGTCAGCACCTGCGGTTCACCGAGGGCCCGGTAAAGCCGCTCGGTGCTCATAGCGGTATCGCGGATCACCACCTGGCCCAGCTCGGCGACACAACGCGTGTCTTCCTTCGCTTCCGCCAGGAAGGAAAATTGTATGCCCATGGGGATCCCGTCGAGCGCCATCATGCGCGCCAGCTGGCCGCTGCCGATGATGGCGATGCGAAAACTCATTCGACGGCCTCGGCGACGCCGTCAGTCTGCGCCTTGCGCCACGCCAGCAGGCGCGCCTCGAGTTCGGGGTCGGAAAGCGCCAGCATCTGGCTGGCCAACAGACCCGCATTAAAGGCGCCGGCTTCGCCGATGGCCTGAGTGGCGACGGCAATGCCCTTGGGCATCTGCACCATGGATAACAGGCTGTCCACGCCCTTGAGGTATTTACTGGGCATCGGCACCGCGATCACCGGCAACCACGTCATCGCCGCCGCCATTCCCGCCAAATGGGCAGAGCCTCCGGCACCGGCGATAATCACCCGCGTACCGTTGGTCTGTGCATCCTGACAAAACCGGTAGAGCCGCTCCGGCGTACGGTGAGCTGAAACAATGCTCGCCTCGTAAGGCACCTTCAGAGCATCAAGTGGTGTCAGCGCGCTTTGCATTGTCGGCCAATCGGAGCGCGAGCCCATGATAATTTGCACCGGAGCTTTAGCCATAATCAAAACCTCTGCTGCCCGGTCACGGCGTCGGCGGTGACCGGCAATCGATTCTTACAAGGGGGAATTCCGGGGATCGGCAAGTATAGGGGAGTCTGCCGGAGCGATCAATTTTTGCGTGCGCAGGGAATCGCTCCACCTTGCAAGGCGGGCCTGCAATCTAAGTTATGTTATGTGGGCCCAGCCGCCTGTTGAAAAACAGGCGGTTAATCACCAGGGCAGCCGACTGCCGTCCCAGGACCAAAACTGCCCGCTTTTATCTGGCGTCAGCCCGACGATCAGATCGAGCAAGTAATTCGCGGTTTTAGCCGCGGGAAAGAGCTTTTCCGGCGGTACATTTTTTTGAAAAGGTTTTGACAGCGCGGTATCCGTAGTCCCCGGATGCAGTGCCGCAACACACACGTTGGGGTGCGTTCTTTGCCACTCAATACTGATATTCTTAAGCGCCATATTGAGGGCCGCCTTGGCGCAGCGATAACTGTGCCAACCTCCCAAGCAGTTGTCTTCAATGCTGCCGACTTTTGCCGATACAGTGGCAAAGACGCAGTTTCTACCGTGCTTGAATTTTTCTCCGATGTATTTGCCCAGCAGTAATGTCGGTAGGGTATTGAGCATCATGTTTTTATGGAAGACATCCGGCGCAAATTTTCTAATGGTTTTTTCCGGCTGTGACCGCTGGTCGTGAAGAAAGCCAACGGCATTGATGACCCAGTCAAATTCATCAAAGTCACGTAACACGCGACAGATGCTTTGCTCATCGGTGACATCCAGCGACAGGTAGCGGGCGGGTCCATCGGCGATCGGTGATTTGAAACAAGTGGCGATGATTTCGGCCACGGGATAGCGATTGTGTAACTCATTAACCAGAGCGGCGCCAATGCCTCCCGAGCCGCCGAGAACAAGTGCGCGCCTCACAGCGCGCGATCCGCAAGTATTTTTTGGTAACGCAACTTGGCCCAGTAATTGTAAGCGCGTTTGGCAAACGGATAGATCATCGGCCACTTGAGGACATTCCAGGCCCAAGCATAGGGAGTATTGCGCCATGCATAGATATTGGCGTCGATGCCAACCAACCAGTCTCCCTGTGCCGTCCGCAGGTGGAGTTTTTGCAAGAGAATTTCGCGGCTCGGGAGCGAGGCTGATGGTTCGGCTTGGTGAACATCTACGAAGGTAATACCACCTCTCTGCACGCGCGATAGCTTTCGTATCTCACGAGTGCACAAGGGACAAGCGCCGTCGAAGTAGAGCGTGTCATCGCTAGGCTTTTGCTGCGCTTGGGTTTGTGACACGGCGCTAATGTTCCGCTCTCACACAATCAATGCTGATGTTCTCCGCTTCCATCACCAAAGTGATCGCCTCCTCCATCATGGTGCGCGCCTGCGCGGTAATCTTATAAATTTTGTTGTGCAGGTAGGCGTCTCTAGTATGCTTGGAAGCGCAGCTTTGCGAATAGGCTTCAAACATCGTCAATTTATGAATCAGATCGGCAATATGGTGGGGGCACTCACAATCCATGGCCGAGGGAATCTTGGCAAGAGCGTCGAGCTGCTTCTTAGTAAATCTGTGCGGTGGAACTTCGCCACGAGACGGATTGAGCATGTCTTTCCCCGCCTTCGGGGCAGCGGCGGGCGCGCGGGTTTGTAACAGTTTTTCGAATAGGTGCTCGCGGGTGATTGGCGCCCTGAGCATATTGAAGCCCAGGGTTTTCAGCTCATCGATCATCTCCCTTTGCGCCGCGGTAAACACGATGTGGTATTGGTGTCGTGGTTCGCTCTGAATCACCTGACGCAACAGACGCAACTGATGCTTGAGCACGGTCTGGAAAATGAACACCACCACGTAGACACTCTTGCTGCTGAGGGTCTCACGCAGTTCGCCCACCTCATTGGTTTCCAAAACGATATTGACGTATCTCGAATTAACCCCGTTCAATGTGGGGCTTTCCAAGGCTCTGTCGCTGAACAGACAAACTTCCAGCAACTGCTCCCCGGAGTCTCGAGCAGCGTCGTTTTCAAACTCAAGGTTGAGCATCTGCTCAAGTTGCTGATTTTCCAGCGACGCCACATTGCCTATACTGTGGCCGGCCTGCGTGAGTTTGCGCAACAGGCGCAGGCGATGGACATCTTCCGTACTGTACAGTCTTCTGCCCGTGTCGGAGCGCAGCACATCGACCACCTGATAGCGCTTCTCCCACGCTCGTAGCGTGTGCACGGAAATACCGGTAAGCTTGGCAACTGTACCGATGCTCAGATTACCCTGCTGCGGCGTTCTCGCTACTTCTGAATCGTACATTTCCTTGCTTCTTTCGATTGGATTTGGCGCATCAGTCTAGGCGAGACCAACGCGCTGTGGCATTTGTTTATACGGTGGATTTTTGCTTTCGGTTTCACGAAATTTTTCCCGCTCGCACAAAAGGGTTCGCCAATTTCAAAGCGGCACTAAATCTTACTGCTATACTCAAAACGCAGGCGCAGTGGCCCCGGCAGGGCCGTCACGCACGGGCTGGCCGGCGCTCCCTGGCTTGCACCCGCGAGAATCCAGATCGTTCACACCGGCTTTGGCATACCGAAGGAGGGAGTAATGAAGGCGCGTCACTATGGAATCGCACTGCTGGCAGGCGGTCTTTCATATTCAACCAACGCAAGTGACAAGGCGACGTTTATCGCCTCGATCGCTTACCAGGACAAAAAACTCACCTTTGATCAGCAGTATTCTGGCACACAATCCAATTCAGCTGACTTTTCCGTCCACATACCGGTCATCAATTTTTCCCTCACCACGGCTTACAAAAAATTTTTCGCCGCAGTCAAATTGGAAAAAAATTTTTCCACCACCTCCACCACCACTACGGAAACGGATCGCTCTGCGGACGGCGAAATAAATCTGATCGCCTTACAGGGCAGCGACGTCGACGTCTCCCGAGAGGATGTATCACTAACCCTGGGATACAACGCCTGGCGCACCCTTAATCTGTTTATCGGATATCTGAACGGCGAGACGGAACTGACGCCCGATCCTTTTTGTGCCGACTTGGTGCTGCCCATCGACGCCGACGACATCGCCCGTGGCCAGGTGAGCTGTACCCGGACAAATCGTGCCGGATTCCAATTTTTCCTGGGGGATCAAGGCTTTTACAACAGCCAACCGGAGTACCGACAAACCTACTCGGAGGATGGCCCCTACATTGGCGCCAGCTACAGCTTCCGCTTTCAAGAGCTGGGAACACTGTCACTGAGTTTTGCCTACGCCGACATGGAAGGAGAATACAAAGATAACGCCAACGATCCAGACGCCATTTTCAACGTCGACGGCGAGGCATCTTTCCTGCCGTTTAACTACAGAGGAGACACCCGCGGGACAAGTATCGGAATCACCTGGACCGGCTCATTGGGCGATACCACGGCTTACAGCCTGGATGTGCGTCGCCAGGCCTACTCCATGGACGGCAGTGATAAAACCGGCGCCGCCAATCTGCAGGGCGTCAAGCTGGAAACGGACGAAGAAATGCTCGGCATTTCGGCGGGCGTGCAGTTTTACTTCTAGGCGGCGCCGCTAATCCGACAAAGTCGTCGGCCAATACGTCGATGGAAGGTCACTAAAAGCCCCCAGTGATCACGCGCTTGGGTTTGGATTTTTTTGTCGTCTGTTTATGCGTCTGTTGCAAGCGCAAAAGGCGGTCTGTCGGCCAGTATCGGCTTACCGTGTCGCCGAAATAGGCCTGCACCAAGGGCTCGTTGCTGGCTGAAATCAGCTGGGTGATAGTGGTGACGTACTTGGATTCCAATTGCCCTAAAACCTCGGGAATTGCCGGGTTATTGGCATCGAGCAATCTCGCCTCTTCTATTCTGTTTGACGCCGTCAGCAACTCGCGGCGCCTGTCATCGCCATCGGCGTCGGTACTGATCAACGTCTTGGCTTCCGCCAGAATTTCATCGGCTTTCGCCGCCGCCGCCCGAGCACCGGTCAACTGCGCCTTCAATGCCGAAAGTTCCGGGTAGCGGGGCGTATATTGCTCGATGACCCTGATCTGATTATTTGCCCGGATAAAATCTCGCTCTCGCATTGCCTGCTCCGCCAGTTTCGCCTCAAAGGCGCTGGTATCATCCAATCCCTTCTTGGCAATGGCGTTGTCAGTCGCCATTTTTAGCATCGCAAGATAGACCCCGCGCAACTGATCATTTATCGCGATCGTGCGTTTTTCACGTTGCAGGCGATCCGCTTGCCCGACAAGTGTCGTCAGTTTTTGCCGGCGGCTGAGTTGGGTGGCGATGACGCCCAGCCGGCTTTCAAGCGCGGCGAGCCGGTGTTGATCACCATGGTATTTCTTCAATATTTCCAGGTTGCCGCGCGCGCTACCGATGCGCCCCTTGGCAACATCTTGTTCTGTGGTGTCGTACAGGCGATCCAGCATGGCGCGCACCAGAGAGGCGGCTTCGCCATTCGCAGGATCGATACGCAGAGCCTGTTGCAATTTGGTGTAGGCGGCGTCGGAAAAGCCCTCGGAGTTTTCGATGTCGCTCAGCGCCACCGAAATCAAAGTATCCACCTTTTCGCGCACAAACTCGCGATCAATGGCCTCCGAACGCAAGGCTTTGATGGCGTCTCTCAGGTCGATCAGCGCCGGATTCTCAGGCGCCAATTGCTCAGCGTAGTTCTGGTAACTGATAGCTTTATCACTATCGCCTCTGCGCACCGCACCTTTCGCCATTTCGATATAGCGCTCGCCAAGTTTTTGCAAGACGAACTGCGCCGCTTCATTTTCAGGATCCAGCGTCAGTACCTGACGATAAAGGGCTATCACTTCATCCATGCGCGCAAATTGGTTCGGCAGCAACCCGCTGCGGGCGGTTTTAGCCCGCGCGAGAAGCGCATCAATTTTGCGCTGGGTCTTGAGTTCGGCGGCGCGAATTTTTGCCTCCGCGGCCGCCCGTTCCCGTGGCACCAAATAGAGCTGCTGAAAGCCCACATAAGCAAGCGCCAAACAGGCGACCATCGACATGCCATAAACCATGTTTCTGTTCCGGCGCGCACGCTTGCGCCGCGCTTCGGCGGAAAAATCACGAATGGTCGCTTTGGCGCTGCTAAGTACCTGAGTTAATTCTTCTTCGCTGGTAATCTGACCGGTGATAGCTTCTGAACCGACCACCTTAGTGGCGTCGTCATCTAACTGACCGGGTGCGTTTTTAACCACGGTGGGTTCACTGGTATTGCCCACCCTGAGGCGCACCAAGGCCGATTTGATCTTCGGCTCAAGCGCCTGAATATGATCGATCATTTCCCGCGCGCGATGGTAGCGATGAAAGGGGTCTTTCGCCAAAGCTTTGTCGATAATCGGCTGAAAAACGGTGAGAATGTCGTGCAATCGCGGTACCGGTTCATTGATATGCAACAACAGGGTGGCGACGTCAGTCTCGCCCTTAAACGGTGGCTTACCTGTCAGCAATTCGAAAAACATGACGCCAAGACTGTAGATGTCGGAACGCTGATCAAGCTCACGGCCCTGCGCCTGCTCCGGGCTCATATAGGAAGTGGTACCCACGATAACGCCGGTCTGGGTCATCTTGGTGGGACCCTCATCCATCTGCTTGACGATGCCGAAATCCAGGATTACCGGCGAACCGTCAGTACGGAACATAACGTTGTCAGGCTTGATATCACGGTGCACGAAACCTTTTTCGCCGGCGTAATCGAGCCCGGCCGCCACTCCGGCGATGATCTTCAGCACTTCGGGAATTGGGATGCCCTTGGCCATCCTGGTTTTTAAGCTCCCGCCGGCGAGGTATTCCATGGAAATGTAAAACTGACCGTCGTGAGAGCCCACATCGTAAACCGGCACAATATTGGGGTGGCTCAGCCGCGCGATCACCTGGGCTTCCTGAATGAAGCGTTTCGCCCAAACGCTGTCTTCACCCAGCTGGTTCGACATGACCTTGAGTGCAAGCCGGCGTTGCATAGAGGTTTGGGTGGCAAGATAAACAGACGCCATGCCGCCGCGTCCCAGGCGCTTTTCGATGCTGTATCCCGGTATTTCTGGTTCGATCATTAGGTTGTCATTTCGCTGGTTTTAACCACGGCTGACGCTATTGAGCATTCAAGGGGCTTTCTATCGACCCGACAATGATTGAGTTTCCATGACTCCATCATTGCCGCCCATCAAAATCTAGCGGCTTTGCGCGGAAAACCTTGATTTTAGTGAGCTCGCATTAATGAAATACATCCTGTATTTCACCCTGCGGGCAGCTAAAGCTGCGCTCATTCGCTCCAGGCGAATGCGTGGCCTGCCTGCGGCCAATGATGCTACGTCCCGTACCACATTAACCAAGCAACTGCATAGTTGCCTCATTGACAAGTATAGACTGGGAATCGGCCACTACGGCGCGTCCGTCGCCGACGCCACCCCCGGATTTGCGCTCCAGCCACCGGCTGCCACCAGAAAAGAACACAGGGCGTGCTGTTGTCGGCAATACGTGTCAAAATATTTTGTCATCTGAGATTTTCAAGCGACCGGGGCCAGCACAAGCACGATGAAATTGTTAATGAAGCTAGTAAAAACTTCGGCAATTGGCGCGTGCGTGGCGTGTCTCGCCTGCATGGGACAATATTACGGCCATACCGCACAACAGTGGTCCCAGCTGAGCGCCGAGGAAAAAGAACGGGCGGCCGCCGAGTACGGGCAACTGATCGACAGGAAAAATCGCGTCGCCCATCCGGACTCGCGCGAGACCGCAACCAATGATTTTGAGCAGCGCATCCACCGCGATACCCGCAGTATTGCACCCAATCGCTCGCCTCACTGAGGGCAACAGACGCTGAATCGCATAAGCCCCCAAACTTCAAATAACCTAGGGTAAATCATGAGCGCAAAAAAATACGACATTATCATTTTCGGGGCCACGAGCTTTGTCGGAAAAATTCTGCTTCGCTACATGGCCGCCACCTACGGCTGCGGAGGTGAGTTGGCCTGGGCCATCGCCGGCAGGTCGCGAACTAAACTGGAAACTGTGCGCGCCCAAGCCGCGGCTAAAAACGCGGCGCAATTGGATATTATTCTGGCCGACGCCAACGACGCCGAAGCACTTGGCAAAATGTGCCAACAGACCCGCGTGGTGGTCTCGACTGTGGGCCCCTTCGCCCTTTACGGCGAAAACCTGTTGCGCGCCTGCGTTGACAGCGGCACCGATTACTGTGACATCACCGGCGAGGTGCACTGGGTGCTGACGATGATCAGCCGCTATCAGCAGCGCGCAGCCGAAACCGGCGCGCGTATCATCAACTGCTGCGGCTTCGACTCCATTCCCTCCGATCTGGGCGTTTATTTCACCCATATTCAGGCCGAAAAGCACTTCGGCCGCGCCTGCGACGAAATCAACATGCGGGTCAGCAAGCTCAAGGGCACATTTTCCGGCGGCACCTACGCCAGCCTGCTCAACGCGGTAAAACAAATCGGGCAAACCCCCGGCCTGCGGCGAGCCCTGGCCAACCCCTATTGTCTGTGCCCAACTGACCACCCCCTGACAGTGCGGCAAAAGCGCCACGGTGGAGCCAATCACGATGAACTCACCGACTCCTGGATGGCGCCCTTTGTTATGGAAGGCGTGAACACCCGCATCGTGCACCGCTCAAACGCCCTGTTTGATTACGAATATGGCGAGGAATTCAGATACGATGAGGCTCTGCTCACCGGCGGTGGCGCCAAAGGTCGCAAGCGCGCCAGCCGCGTGGCAAATGGGTTGAAACTACTGATGGTCGGCGCCGCCATACCCCCGATTCGGGCGCTACTCGCGCGCTTTTTCCTGCCCAAGCCGGGAGAGGGCCCAAGCGAAGAAGAGCAAAACGACGGCCACTATCGATTGTTGTTTATCGGTCACGTCGAAGGCAAGGGCACACTTCGCTGCAGCGTGAGCGGGGACAAAGACCCGGGCTATGGCTCTACGGCGAAAATCCTCGCTCAGGCCGCCGTTTGTCTGGCACGGGATATTCCCAAGAATGCGCCCGCCGGCGGCTTTTGGACGCCGGCGCGCATCTTTAGCGATAAACTCATTGCCCGCTTGCAACAGCATGCGGGCGTAAAATTTGAATTGCTGGACGTCAAACCTCAGTAAATGCGTTGCATCTGCTGCGGACGCACAGTAACTGCGCAATGATTCCTTGCTGAATGGCGAACGGCATAGTAGCGTATTAAGTAAGCGCCTATTCAATGGAGATGGTTTTGAACAAAGCGGTATTTTGTGGCCTGTGGCTGTGCCTTTTGAGCGCATGCACGACCATTGACGAACTGAAATCCACCAAATCTTACACGCCCAAGCAGCAACGCGAGGGGCCGGTCAACGTGGCGAGTCGCGCCACGGGGCTTGATTCCAACAAAGTGGGCAAAACCACGCTGCTGACCATTCCGGTCGGCGCGATAAAAGCGGACGGCGATACCAGTGTCAATATTATGAAGAGCGTCGGCCAGGCGCTGAGCGCCGCCGGCTATAACAAGCAAAACGCCTCATTCAACTCTGCGGACGCCGGATACCTGCGCGCGCACGTGGAAGAAATCAAATTCGGCAACTTCTTTTTTTCCAGCTGGGGCACCATTGTGGTACACCTGCGCCTGGAAACCCGGGATGGGGCGTTGTTATGGAAAACGCGCCTGCGCTCATCGGTCAATGCCATCAATAATTACGATCGCACGGCAGTGGTGGCGATGAATCGCCTGGTGAAAGATATGACAAAAGCCTTCGTGCAAGAGGACTTTTACCTGGCCACCCAACGCATCCGACGGCACAATGAATTTCTAGAGGAGGATGTCGCCGGCGCGTCTTCTCCCACTTGAGAGAAAAACGGGCACTGCGGAGTAAATCGGATTTAGTGATTGCGAAATATCCGCCAAAAAATGAAAACAGAGAGGATAATTGACGTTTTCCTGACACGGAAACCGCCCTGCCATAAAACTACGGCAACATCCCGGTTATACTACTGGCCTGGCAGGGGACCCCAGCAAAGGCTTAAGGCATGACCGTTCGTTTTGACCGACTACTGCAACAATGGTATCCGCAGCGTGATGAGCTGAACTGGGTACTGGGTACCGTTATTGCGACCCAAAAGTCAGTTTACCGCAAAGCGGGGGCGATGATGCTGCTCAACAGTCTGGGGCAGCGCTTCGGGTTACTCAGCGGCGGCTGCCTCGAGGGCAAACTGATGGAAGAAGCTAGGCGGGCATTGATGCGCGACAGCGCCCACGTCGTTGAATACGACCTGCGGGCAGAAAGCGATGCCGGCTGGCAACAGGGGATCGGCTGCGGTGGCGCGGTTCACATTCTGTTACAGCCGCTCACTCGCGACAATCGGTATCTTGGTCTCGACCAAATTCATTTGGCGCTGCAAAAGAAAGACGACATGTTATACCTGCAACGCATCGACCAACCGGGCCTCGCTAGTGATTGCTGGGACATCACAGCGGTAGACGACCCCAAAGTGGCGGTCTTGCCCGCGTTGCGCCACCATCCCTCACAGGTATTTTACCGCGCTAGCCAGGAATGGCTGGCCACGCCGATGTTTCCCGCGCCCCACCTGCTTATCTTCGGCGGCGGCGCCGATGCCCGGCCCCTGGCGCGTCTGGCAAACGAGATCGGCTGGCAGGTCAGCGTGGCAGATGCGCGTGTCGGCTACGCCGACGCGAGTGATTTTCCCGCCGCCAACACCATTGATAAAGCGGTTTCGGCCATCACCGACGACGAACTGGGCCACCCCGCCGACGCCATTGTCATTATGCATCACAACATTACCCTCGACGCCGAAGCACTCAGATTTGCCCAAACATCAGACGCGCGCTACGTCGGTATTCTGGGGCCGGAGCACCGCAGGCGGAGGGTCGAAAACGCCGCAGGCCTGCATTGCACCGACTTTAAACACCACTATTGCGGACCCGCCGGCATCGATATCGGCGCACAGCTGCCGGAGACCATCGCACTGTCGATTCTCTCCGAATGCCACCGCGTAATCGAAGGGCATTGCCGCGAGGCCAAGCCGGTGGAGGATAAGCGGCAAAGCTCATGAACCATCACCACCCCCGACTGGCCTACGTCTTGCTGGCCGCAGGTGCGGCGACGCGTTTCGGCCAGTGCAAGCAACTGGCAACGATCGATTTTAAAAAGACACTGTTGGAACACGCACTCGAATGTGCTCTGGGAGTCGCCCCGGGCGAGGTATTTCTAGTCCTCGGCGCTAATCAGGAGCGCATCGAAAGCACTCTGGCGTTGCGCGGTCGGTTTCCGCGCGTTCATATCCTCAGCAATCCGGACTGGCGCGCGGGGGTGGCCAGCTCAATCGCCTGTGCAGTACATCACGTGCTCGACGACGCATTCGACGGCGTGTTGATTATGCTGGCGGATCAGGTAGCGGTGAGGCCAGAGCAACTAAAAAGCCTGCGAGATCGTTGGTTTGACCACGCCGAGCGGATTGTCTGCGCGGAATACGATGACACCTTGGGCGCCCCAGCGATTTTTCCTCGCCGATACTGCCACCAGCTGATCAACCTGGTGGGTGATAAAGGCGCCAAATGGCTGATTCATCAGGAAAGTGAGCATGTGCTTGCCGTGCCGTTGCCAGAAGCCCGCTGGGATATCGATACCGAGCGACAACTCAACGACTGGCAACTGGACGCTCTCTAATTTCTACTTCGCCATGTCAGCCGCTTCCGCGATGAGAGATACGCTTTTAAGGCGAGGCGGCAAGCGACGCCTCGATTTCGCCGAACGGGTATCGGTGGCGACAACCCTGCCGATGCCAGACCAAGACCAGTGGGTATTGAAAAAGGGTTTGGATAGATCCGTGAATACAAGCCTCTTGGCACATCCGGCTTGTTCACGCGGCGTGCGCTTCGCCAGTTTATCCCTGCTCCTGTTTCTGGTGGCCTGCGCCACGCGCCAGCCAGCGCCACCGCGACCGGCGTCCATGCTGCACAACTACGACTATGTGATCAAACACCTGGAGTGGATGATTACCGATGAGATGGCGCGTAATAAAATTACCGGCTTGAGCATTGCGCTGGTCGCGCAGGGGGATACGCTGTGGCAACGGGGCTTTGGCCTTGCCAATAAGGCAAACAGGGAGCGTGCTACGCCGCAAACGCGGTTTCGCGCCGGTTCCATCGCGAAGCCGCTCAATGCCATTGCGGTCATGCGGTTGGCGGAACAACAGAAGCTGGATCTCGAAGTGCCGGTTGGCAACTATATTGCCGGCTTTCATCCGGCCAGCCCTAACAGCGACGGCGAGGCAATTACGCTCAAATTGCTGCTCAGCCACCAGGGGGGGATGCCCTCCGATCTGATCAAGGGGATGTGGACGGAAAATCCGGCAACCTTTGGCGCCACCTTGGATTATTTAAACACGAACTTCCTGGTCAACGCGCCCGCTAACCGGTTTCGCTATTCCAACCTCGGGCACAACGTGATCGGTGCAGTTATTGAGAACCAAAGCCGCACCGACTATCAGCAATACATGCAGGCACTGCTGCGCCAACTGGGCATGAACGCATCGAGCTTTTCACCTACACCACACCAGCCGAAGACGGCTGAGGCCTACGACAGGGGCCGGCCGCAGATGGAACTGCCATTGCGCGATGTGCCGGCCGCCGGCTTGACCACCAATGCCAGTGACCTGGCGCAACTCATCAAGCTGTTTACATCACAGGGACACATAGGGGACCAAACTGTCCTTTCACGCATGAGCATCAGCCGGCTGCTGGACGATTACACTTCGCATAACCCCCTTAATTTCGGCAGGCGCCACGGTTTGGGACTGTATTATTTTGACGGCCTGTTCCACCGCAGTGTCGACGTTTTGGGCCACGGTGGCGCCTCGGTCAACCATCGCGCACTGATCAAATTCGCACCGCGGCAAAAAATTGGTGTCGCCCTATTGAGCAACTCGAAAAACAGCGGCTCCGCACTGCACAAAATTGGCAATCAGGCATTGGTGCTGCTGCTGGAGGTCGAAAGCGGCAAACCGGCGCCAAAACAGCAGGCCTTCTGGCCGCAAAAAGCCCCGGAAGAAGCGGTAACCAAAGACGCTCTGGTTGGTCACTACGCCACACCCGCCGGCATGGCAAAGATATCTCACCAGGGATCACAACTAAGGGCGCAGATTGCGGGCAAAACCCTGCGGTTGTATCAGCGCGTACCCGGTGGGCTGTATTATGCGCAGTACAGGTTATTCGGTTTGTTTCCCCTCAAGTTGGGCTATCCTGACACCCTAGGGCTGGCAGTGCGTCGAGTGGACAACGAGGAATGGCTGGTGGGCACCGACACCCGCGGCCGCACCACCTTGCTCGGGCAAAAAATCAGTCCGGCGCCAATACCCGCAGCTTGGCGCGAACGTATAGGAAGGTATCGGCTGGCAAACCCATTGTCTGTCATCAAACTTGTCTCTGGCGGCATTAGAATCAAAGATGATTTTCTGCTCGCCTACGCCAGGACCGACCAGGGTGATCGAATGGAAGTGGTACTACAGCCACTCAACGACCATCGAGCCATCGCCATGGGCCCGGGACGGGGCTTCGGAGGCACCATCAGCGCCACTATGGTCGGCGGGCGCGAAATGTTGCGGTACTCCGGATTGTTATTTGAGAAGCGCTGAATACGGGAGTGAGAGATGTTAATCACGACGCAAGAACTTTTGCACGGCATCAACCGGCCTGACATCATTATTTTCGATTGTCGTTTTGCACTGCCGGGAACGGCTTTTGATCCCACGGAGGGAAAACGCAAGTATGATCAGGGCCACATCCCCGGGGCGTTTTATATCGATCTGGAACACGACCTGTCAGGCCGCCAGACAAGCCATAGCGGACGCCATCCGCTGCCGGGGGCAAAGCAATTTCTGGATCGGATGCAAAAATATGGCGTCGAACCGGCTAAACAGGTGATTGCCTATGACGACACGGCCAATGTGTTTGCGGCGCGGCTGTGGTGGATGCTTCGATATTGGCTCGGCCATGCACGGATTTCCCTCCTGGACGGCGGCTTTGACGCGTGGAGCGCAGAGCACCTAGCCGTTACCAGCGATGTCACAACACCCACAAGCACACAGTACCGCTATCAGACGAACCCCACGTATATAAAGTCGACGCCTGACATACAGACTCTGCTGCAGCGAGCGGGAGTAGAGATTCTGGTGGATGCGCGCGCGCACGATCGCTTCACCGGCGAAGCAGAAAACGTCGATCCGGTGGCCGGCCATATTCCCGGCGCAATCAATGTTCCCTGCATGGGCAATGTCAATCAGCAGAAAAAGTTCTTGCCTGTCAACCAATTGCGGGCACGCTTTGCCGATATCGTCGCCACAGCGGGCGAGACAGCGCGCATTGCCCACTATTGCGGCTCCGGCGTCACCGCCTGCCACAATATATTTGCTATGGAGTTGGCAGGTTTTTCCGGAACCCGTCTCTATCCGGGCTCCTGGAGCGAGTGGATACATGACAACAATAACCCCGTGGCGGTCGGAGAATAGGGGGGTCAGAATAGGGGGGTCAGAGTAGAATATCACTCGCTTGGGGAATTGCCGTTTTTTACCCCGGATCGTGCTCCGGTATATGCGCCTCGGCCGGCTGGAACCATAATTTCTCGTCCTTGACATCAGTGGCCTCGCTCATCTCAGTGTTGTGCAGGTGAAAATAGCGCCTCACCTGCATCCAATCTTCCACCGGAAAAATATGTTTGGTCATCGGGTGCGATTGCATATGCCGGAGAAAACTGCCGTCATCGATAGCCTTAGTCAAACCACTTTCAATCCTTTGCGCGAGCTGTAGATTATTCCTGGACGTAAAAAAGTACACGCTAAGCGGGTAATGCAGAATGATATCCTCGTAGCGAACGAGATCGGGGTACAGACCATTGCGCTGTTCAAGCTCGGCGCGACCTTCGTGATAACCGCGCGGAAAGTAGTCACAACGCTTGCGGTTGACCTGCATAAACATATTTTCGTAGATTGGGCTGGACAACACCATGAGTCCCGCATCCTGGAGGATCCGGGTATCGGGCCAGTGCGTGCCCTGGCAGGCGACAAACTTGCGCAACTCATCCAATGAATCGATCTGATCGAAAAGACTTATCGAATCGCGATGAATGATAAATTTGCGAAAGCCCATCAATCCGCGTTCCAAGGGGATTTTAACGGCATTGAGTTCTCGTTCCTTGTATTTGTCAGTGCCAAACCAAAAGACGTCCAGATTTTCACCCTTTATCAACTCCCGCAGGGCGCGGCCTTCGGCCATCCGCCCCATATCGATAAATTCTAGGCCAGCGTCTTTGCTCTGCGAGCCCTTGGTCAAGGCCAGCTCCAGCAGCTTAGTATAGTAGTCGTAGCTGATGTCGTAGACAGAGCGCGCACCGGGAATCTTTATCGCGTCGCTCAATTGAGAGGAAGCACTCGCGCCAAGCAAACTTGACCAAAGCAGCGTAGCGAATATTACAGAACGGAAAATCAATGAAATACGGATATTTTTGCCAACAAATAACACAGTTTTAACTTTATGAGGTTTGTTTCAGCAGCGCGATAAATACGCATTAATCAACACGCAGGCTTAGTGTCGCCTCTTAAGGTCATCGCTAAAACTAGAAAACTGCATACGTTCGGGCGATCGCTCCATCGCATTAAAATGCGCCACGAGCACAATCGCTAATGTCGATAGCATAAAGCCCGGTGCCAGCTCGTACACATCGAACCATCCACCACTTAAATTCTTCCAGGCGATCACCGTAAGACCTCCTGTCACAATTCCTGCCAAAGCCGCATATCTGTCCATATTACGCAAGTAGAGGCTGAAAAGGATCACCGGACCGAAAGCGGCACCCAAACCCGCCCAGGCGTAGCTCACCACATCCAGGACTTTGCTCTCGGAATCGAGGGCAAAAAGCAGGGCCAACAGGCCGAGCAACAACACCCCGATGCGTCCGCTCAGCAGGGGCTTTTCGCGGGGACCGGCCGCGCGCAACAGACCCATCACATCCTCGGCAATTACCGAGGAACACACCAATAACTGCGAATCGGCGGTGCTCATAATCGCCGCCAAAATGGCCGCCATGAGCACGCCGGCAATGACCGGGTGGAATAGCGTGTTGGCGAGGAGAATAAAGACCTGTTCGCTGTCATTCACGGCATGTTGGCCCTCTGCGAACGCCACAACAGCCAGGAGACCGACGCTGATCGCGCCGATGTTAACAAGCAGGGACCACCCAATCGCAACGGTTACCGCGCTGCCGACCTGGCGCTTGTCTTTTATCGCCTTGAAGCGCGCCAGAATGTGGGGCTGACCAAAGTAGCCCAGTCCCCAGGCCAGTGAACTGACTATAGTCGCCAAGGTTAACGGTTTACCGGCCGCGGAGTTCAATGGGTTGAGCAAATGAGGGTTGATTGTTGCCAGCGCTTTGACACTGTTGTCAATGCCGCCATTCGCCACCATCACCATCACCGGCGCAATCAACAGCGCGAGGAGCATCAACAGGCCCTGCAACACATCAGTCCAGGACACAGCCAGAAACCCGCCGACAAAAGTGTAAATCACCACGAAGAAAAACGTCAGCCAAACACCGGCCAGATACGAACTGCCAAAGACCGCGGAAAAAAGTTTTCCTCCGGCAACAAAGCCCGAACTGACGTAAAAAAGGAAAAACAACAGAATAAAAAATGCGGTGGTCAAGCGCAGCAGTGGAGTTTTGTCATTAAATCGTCGCTGCAGATAGACCGGTATGGTCAGCGCATTATCGAGAAATTCCGAATATACCCGCAACCGCCGGGCCACGCTTAACCAACACACGGCCAGGCCCAAACAAAGCCCCCCGGCCAGCCACAGCGCCTCCAACCCACTGCTGAACGCATAGCCGGGAAGGCCGAGCAGCAACCAGCCGCTCATATCGGAGGCGCCAGCGCTCAGTGCCGCCGTCGGCGCGGATAATTGCCGGCCACCGAGAAAATAGTCCTCCGAACGCAGGGTTCTGCGGTATGCCCACAAGGAAATCAACGCGACAAGCCCAATATAAAGCACAAAAGTGATGGTGGTCGTCATAGCGGCATCCGTATTGGCAAGCTCAACAGAGCGTTGATTATCAATGACAACCGTATGGCGACACAAGAACAACGTAGAACAGCAAAACCCGGAGTTTTGCCGCTTCAGTAGTCGGCCTTAGCTAGTGCCCGTCCTAAAAAGGGTGCGCGAGAAAATAAAATCGCAATTTTATTTTCGGCGCCAGAAAAAGCGCAGGATGCGCGTTTCTGGATGGAGACTAGCTAATATCAAGATGGGCAATATCACGTCCGGCGTGTGTAGTAATAGTTTTCATGGCTGTTGATTTCGTCTATCTGACTGTTCAAGGTCCAGTAGTCATAAAGCACACCGAGGCCAAACAGTCCGGCGCTGACTAGATAGAGTAGGCCCGTAAGCCACTTGCCCATATACATTCTGTGGACGCCAAAAAAGCCTAAAAATGCGAGCAATATCCATGTCACTGAATAATTGACGCGGCCCTCTTCATAGCGGAAATCCGCTTTTTCATCCATGGAAGGAATAAGAAAAAGGTCAATAATCCAACCGATAAAAAATAAACCCAGGGTAAAAAACCAGATGGTTCCGGTAATCGGTTTACCATAATAGAATCGATGTGCTCCCATAAAGCCGAAGATCCAGGCGATATAACCCACCAACTTCGAATGTGTATTGCTGTATCGTCTCATCATTTATTTCCTTTACTGCCCAACAGCTTTCCGTGCAGGCTCAGTTTGTTTTCCAGGTCCAGTAGTCTAAAGGCCACCGCAGCAAAAAAAGTCATCCCCAACATCCAGTACACCACCTCGCCGGTCATAATTTCCACGACCAAGAACCCAACCGCTATGAGTATTAAGGTAGCGCTGATTAAAGATTGGAGAATCATAGTATATCACCTTCTTGCTGATTGTTATCGTTTTGTTCGAGCACATGCGACCAAACAAGGATCTCAATAGCGAAGGCACAAACAACCAATGTCGCAAATGTTGTCAGCAATCCAAAAATAAAACATCCGCTGGCCAACAACAGTAAGGCAAACTGCATAAATCCCCTATATTGCATAGCATCCTCCGTCAATATTATTTTTCCAAATCCGCGAATTGCTGGTGTAAATTAAATTTTCTCGATGTTACGTATTGCTCCATCTCATCCACCCGGCGCATAACCGTCTGCAACCGCTCCCGTGCTCGCCGCAAGCGCTCTCCAGTACTTTCGCGGTAGCGGAACATTTTCTTTTTGCGATAACGGCGCTCGTCCTCGTCATATTCATAACTCGTTCTGTCATCTTCAAAGCCGCAACCCCGGTTTTTTTTTGGCGCCAGCACAATCCAAGCAATTAGGTACGTCCATAAAGCCAGCGCTCCTGTAAAAATGAAAGCGGCAAAGAATAGTACACGCATAATGTTGTGGTCTATTTCAAAATGATCCGCAATACCTGCGCATACGCCACCAATTTTTTTTGCCTTGGTGTTGCGATAAAGATTCATACCAAATCCACTGCGGCGCGAATGTATATATCTTTTGTACTGCCCGTGTGACATATATCTCTCCTTAAGTTCGTTTACTTTTTCGCCAGTTGGGATGCTCTTCATCGAGTATCGATTCGAGCGCCTCCACCCGGTCAATCAATTTGTCGAGGGTTTGCAACATGTCCTCAACTTCGCTCAGTTCTTCTTCACTAATACCTTTGCGCATTTTTGATTTGTACCTGTAGTGTAAAATCAGCCATATGGGTGCGACTATCGTCAAAAACAAAACACTCGGCACTATTATTACGTTTTCCATCGCTATTTCCCTTGGGGCTCGCTTATGTTGTTGTGCCCCTTATCATATTAATTGCAACTATTGTTTCGAACTCATTTCTTCTTTTAGGCGCCTGAGTTCTTCATTAATTGCATCGTCCTTAGCGAGTTGATCAATCTCAGAGGCGAGGTCCTGCCGACCTACGTCGAGGGCTTCTACTTGGCCTTCAAGCTCATCCATGCGGCGCTGGAATAATTCGAATTTTGTGAAGGCCTCATCAATGTTTTGCTTGTTGATTTGGCGTTTGACCTTATAGCGACCCTGCACCGTTTGCGCGCGCAACAACAAGGCCTTTTGTTTGGCCTTGGCATCGTCCAGTTTTACTTGCAGTTGCACAACTTCATCGTTGAGTGTCGCCAAATGTTCCTCAAGGTTTGCCAATTCGGCTTGCGCGACGGCAACCTCTTCTTCAAGGGCAGACTTTTCCGCAATCGCCGCGCGTGCCAAGTCATCCCGCCCTTTGCTGATGGCCAGCTTCGCTTTGCTCTCCCACTCTCTGGCCTCAGCGCTGAGACGACTGAGACGGCGATGCACTTCCTTTTTGTCGGCGATAATTCGCGCGCATGAACTCCTGACTTCCACCAGGGTCTCCTCCATTTCCTGAATGATAAGGCGAATCATTTTCTTGGGATCTTCCGCACTGTCGAGCAGCGCGTTGATATTGGAATTAATGATGTCCGTGAAACGTGAAAATATTCCCATTGGATAAACTCCTATCGCTTGTCTGAATCACGCTGTTATAGCGTTAACCAGGGTATTAATTAAAAAACGCTTTACAAAGCATGTTCTATACATGATGTGTGCCATAAGATTTATATTGTTGATTTTTATAGCTTTTTTAGTTTTGTTATAGAATAACCCATAGAAAAATAGCTATTTTGACCACTTAATGGTTAAAATAACCACCTTTAATTAGTGAAAACTCTACATTATGCAACGAATCATCGGCGAGTCCGGTACCTTGGTTGAGACATTGGACCACGCCTCCAAAATTGCTCCCCTGAACCGCCCGATCCTGGTGACAGGAGAACGCGGCAGCGGCAAAGAGGTGATTGCGGAGCGGATCCACTACCTTTCCACACGCTGGGACGAGGCATTTCATAAGGTCAATTGCGCAGCTATCAGCGAACAATTACTTGATAGCGAACTCTTCGGCCACGAAACCGGGGCCTTCACCGGCGCCACCAAAATGCATCTCGGCCGCTTTGAGCGCGCCGATGGCGGAACCCTGTTCCTCGATGAACTGGGCACTCTACCGCTTCGCATTCAGGAAAAGCTTCTGCGCATCATCGAATACGGCGAATTTGAACGTCTCGGCGGCCAGCAAACCATTCAGGTGGATGTCCGCATCGTGGCCGCCACCAATGAACATCTGCCCCGCCTTGCGGAAAAGGGCAAATTCCGCCACGACTTATTGGATCGACTGGCCTTTGACGTAGTGAAAGTACCTCCCCTGCGTCAGCGCATCGAAGACATACCGACGCTGGTGGAGCACTTTGCCACCCGCATGTGCATAGAGATGGGAAGAGATTATTATTCCGGTTTCTCAGTGGCGACCCTGGCCGAGCTCACCGCTTACCCCTGGCCGGGCAATATTCGCGAATTAAAGAATGTTGTTGAGCGCAGCGTCTGCCACTGGCACGACCCGGATGAACCTATCGACCACGTCATTTTTGACCCCTTCGGTTGCACGGATACCGCCGACCAAGCACCTGTGGCTTCACCCCTACCGGCAGAGTCTCTCACTTCCCGCGAAGGGAACTTTCATGAACAGGTCCGGAAGTTTGAGCTGAGGTTACTTCATCAGGCGCTTGCGGCATGCAAAAACCACCAAAAGAACACGGCAGAACACCTGGGTATGAGCTACCACCAACTCAGAGCCTTGCTGAAAAAGTACCGCGCTGAGCTCTCCACTTAAGCTCTAAACAATCTGAATTTGAGTTTAATGATGCAATGAATAGGAGAAAAAAGCGAGTGAGGGAGTACGCCGCTATGAAAAATAGCGAAATTATAAGCTACTCTATAAAGGAATTTTCTGCATTCCCGTGTTTTCATAGTATAGCCCAGCATGAAATACCTTGTATAGCTCGCCAGCAAAATGTTAAATAAATTCAAGATATTAGCGACGAAATATGGTTCTATACACGATGGCCGTTGAAAGTGGAGGGCCTTATCTGCACAAAAATAATTTTCCAGGCTATTTACATATCGTAATGAAGCTGCAATAGTTTTATTTATAGTATTCAATTTCAATTAACCGATACGGAGGCCAAACAAAACATCTCACCACGTTTATCGCGACAAGAAGGTCGCTGAATAAATGACAAAAGCGGAGAATATTATGGCAAAAAGATCCCGTGCAAGACGCAGTACTTGTACTTCACGAGAATACGAAAACAAACGAAACAGAAACAATTCAACAAAAAGACGCAAGCAGGAAAGTGCAGAAATAGTGGAGCTAAACGCTCATATCGGACAAGTCGCCACCGCCTACTCACCCTGGCAAGATAAGTCACCCCTTAAACCCCGTACCACCGCACAAAAACGCTACATCAACGCGATAAAAACTCATATGCTGACCTTCGGTATCGGTCCCGCCGGTACCGGTAAAAGCTACTGTGCCGGTGCTCTGGCGGCGCAGGCGCTGGAAAGTGGCACCATCGAGCGCATCATCTTGACCCGCCCCGCCGTTGAAGCCGGCGAGCACCTCGGGTTCTTACCAGGTGATCTGGACGAGAAATTTGCCGCCTACATCGATGCCTTTCGCGATATTCTCAATGAGAGGCTGGGCGCCGGCACCGTCAACTATTGTTTGCGTCACGGCCGCATCGTGGCAGCGCCTCTGGCATACATGCGCGGCAAGACCTTTAATAGGGAAACTTTTGTCATTCTTGACGAAGCACAAAACACCTCACCTGGACAGATGAAAATGTTCCTGACGCGCATCGGCGAAGACTGCAAAGTGGTGGTTAACGGCGATATCAGACAGAGCGACATTGGAGGCAAAAACGGGCTCGAGGATGCGATTGAGCGGGTCGCCGGTTTGCCTGGTGTGCATATCCATCAATTCGAACGCCATGATATCGTGCGCAGCGGTTTGGTCAGAGACTTGATCGACCGCTACGAACTCTCAGATTGAGACCTACGCCCCGGGACGCCAAAGGTTCCGGGGTCTAGCTATAACCCTCGGTTGCGACTAGACTTAGGGAAAACCTAGCCGAGCAGCCACCTTTGCCTCACGTATGGACGATAAAAAACTAGATCGTGGTGCAAGCCAACAACCAGCCACCCAAATCAACCCCAAGCGCAAATTCGGTTCGGACGATAAAACCGCGGTAAAACCGCGCGCCAAGCCAGAGAAAGAGCCCACCCGGCTTGCGCCCACGGCCGTTTTGCTTCACGCAGGTCCGCGCGAAGAGAGGGCTAGCTCTGAACCAGCGGTGGACGAGGAGGCTACCGCAGCCGTACCAAGATTGTCCGATGACGGTGAACCCGATGCGCCGATCACCAAAATTGAGCGCATGGAACGCACGCCCAGACCGGTGCACGGAATGCATCGCGAGCTCGACGTGGGCAGCGTGATACGCGACCGCTTTGTGTTGCAGGAAGTGTTGGGAAGAGGCGGTATGGGAGCCGTATACCGCGCGCTGGATCGGGTTAAAGAGGAAGCGGGCGATGATAATCCCTACATCGCAATTAAATTGTTGACCGGCGGATTTAAAGACCATCCCCACGCTTTTGTGACCTTGCAGCGAGAAGCAAAAAAGACTCAGGAACTCGCGCACCCAAACATAGTCACCGTATTTGACTTTGACCGCGAGGAAGATCTCGTCTACCTGACTATGGAGCAATTGTCCGGCGCACCCTTGATCGAGGTTATTCGCGGGAAAGCCGATCGCATTCCCGACGACAAGGAAAAGTTGAAGATTATTGAACAGATTGCCAGAGGCCTTGCCTATGCCCATGAGAAAGGTATTGTCCACTCGGATCTGAAACCTGCGAATCTATTTCTGACTGACGATGGCGTAGTAAAAATTCTGGACTTTGGCATTGCCCGCGCCGCAAACACGGAACTTTACCAGGACAGCTTCGATGCCGGACAACTGGGCGCCCTGACCATGAGCTACGCCAGCCCCGAAATGATTCGCTTTGAATCTCCTCATCCTAGCGATGATATTTATGCTTTGGGCATAATCATTTGCGAATTGTTAAATGGTGTTCACCCCTTCGAACGAAAAGACGCAAAATCGGCGATAGAAGAGGGTTTAAGCCCGAAAATACCCAAGGTCAAAAATCTTTTTCTACGCAGGTGTATTCAGCAAACCCTGTCACTGGAACGCAGATATCGCACGGCGAACGCCAGTGTATTTCTAAAGAAATTTAACAATGCGATTTCTGCGCCAAAGAGGATCATCGCCGTATGTACTTTGGCAATACTGGCATTGATTGCAAACTTTTCGTACCTGCGAACTATAGAAGTTGAAACCGTGCCTTTTGATTCGCTTCCACAAGAACAACAAGATGCGTTTTTTGCGTTACTAGAGGAGGGGAATACCGCACTAAAATTCCAAGATTTACAGGAGGCAGTGGTTAAATTCAATTCGGCGTTTGAAATCCACGGCACAAACAGCGATATTGAAGAATCCCTGAAAAAAATCAGTAAAATATTTAGTGATAATATCAAGAACGCGGGCGACCGCAATGCACAAGAATTTTATCGTACCCAGCTGCGGGAATTAAAACAATATCCCGCCTTTAAAGATGTCGAAATCGAATAAAAAACTTTTCTATTAACCCGGCATAAATGCATGCCGGGTTAATAATAGTGCGGTAGCGCCGCAAAATTAGAATGTATAACGCAAGCCAAGCGAATAAAAATCAATATCAAAGCCCTCCAGTCCCCTAAGTGTCCGATAATTGACAAAACTCTGAACATCACCACCCAATGTTCCTCCGACACGGGTCTGGCGGGCACCGCGCAAAACCGCCGACATACCCACAGTGTAAACCTGGTAGGAACTATCAAGCGCTTCGGTCGGCACGCTAAACGCACTGGTGCCGGTGGGATCCTGCGCGTAATAGGCTTCGATCAAGCGCGGCGAATCATCGCTTTGATTAACGATTTCGAGGGTGGCATAGGGAATGAAGACACCCACGGCGGGCGTCCACACGTACTGTAGTTTAGACCCTAGGGTGAACTCACGGCTAGTGATATTCTGCTTTTGCACGACCAGGTCGAAGGCGTCATCGTTGATATCGTCCTCGACAAAGCCGTCAACACGAATGTCGCTGTATTTGAAGTTGATATAGGGTTCAACGGTGAATTTACGCCACGGAAAACTGCGGCCAGCCTCCAAGAACAGAGAGCCCATGTTAGCATCGGCTTCGCTTACGACGAGCGTATCGACACTGGGAATATCGGGGTTGATTGAGGGATAGCGGATGGCACGATTACTATCAAAACGCATCCGCTGCCAACCCAATGAGGAACTCAGATACCACGGCCCCTGCTGAAACATGAAAAAGGGCTGCAAACTGCGACCGTCGGCTTCGATTGTGCCTTCGACAATACTCTGTGCAGCATCAAAATCGACTTCTTGCTCAGACAGACCGACAATTATGCCGATAATCCAACGGTCTCCGGCACGGTAGTCAATACCTAGCGTAATCTGAGAATTTTCAAAATCGAAAGCATCTTCCAACTCAGTGGGGTCGCGGCTGCCATCACCAAAATCATAATTGATAAATCCACCCCACCGACCATAGTGCGCATCACCGCTGGCATCCGAATTGAAGCTGCTTAGCAGTAAAGGAAGAGCCCGACCATGGCTTTGCTGCCGAGGGGAGCTGAACCCAAAGACAGTGACGCCCACGGCGCCAGCGCGCAGGGCGGTTAGACGCGTCGCCAGACCGGATACTTGCCCAGCGACGAATTCTCGCGCCATATTGCCCTGGGCGGCGTATTCCTCGGCTGCCGTCCAGCGCAGTGTAAAACCGAGGCCTTCGGTATCCGCCCCGAGGCTAAACGCCGTGGGGCCGTCATTAGTGATGTCATTGGCAGTATGAACAATTTCGCGGACATTGGAAAACAGGCTGAAAACCTGACCGCTGCACGAACCCGCGCGCGGGTCCACAATTGCCGAATCGGCACACTCGGCATCGCGGATCAACCTCTCATAGGTGGCGAGCGCCGCGATGGCCGATTGCCGCTCCAGCTCATTAAAAACATCGGCATCGATAAGATCTTGTAAATCTGCACGGCAGAACAGGGGAGACAATATCCCCGCCGCCATTATCGCCAAACTATTTTTTAAGCCTCCGAAGTTCATGCTGCTCCCCAATTTTATTTCTATCACGTCCGGCTATCGGACCGACGCTTTGCCCAACACCGCCTTCAGGGCGAATTTTTCACCAGAAAAAAATCACCGACCTCATGGCCCGCACCCTTAATTGCCTTGAATTCCGGAACCTGCGAAAGTCCGGATCGCTGAGCCCGTTCGGCAACCACTGTGCGCACTTTCAGGAAAAGTTCGGGGCCCGTAATAAGCCCTTCACTTTGTTCAAGTACTTCGATAAAGGCACGCGCGAAGAGTGAATGCCCTTTACCGTAGTTGTCCAACACCGGGGCGTCGCCACCGGAGGAAATCAGCAGACGCGATTTTTTGGGGAGCTTATAGCGGACATAATCGATCGAGTAGTCGGCGTTCTGGCCCATAAACAAGTATCCCGGTGCATTGGAAAGTAAGCCGGCGTAACAGGAATCGGCGACAACCATCACACGTTTGGCTCTAAACCGCGCCAAATGACGGGTGACAAATTCATTGGACACCCAAAACGTGTCATCGGGAGGGGGACCGGCGTTGACCGGCAACCAGTAACCGGCCTCGTAATCCCCAGTGCTTATGCGGCTGCCGTGACCGGCATAGAAAATCAACAGGTTATCATTTTCGCCCAGCTTGGCATCGAGATCGTTGATGGCGCGCATGATGTTAGCGTTGTCCGCATCCAGCAAAACGGTGGCCTCAAAACCGTAATCGCGCTCGAGAATCTCCTTGGTGCGAAGTGAGTCCGAATGCGGCGTAGACAGATCTTCGATAGCGTCGTAGTTTTGATTGCCGATAATAAGGGCGTAGTACTTACCGAATTCCAGGTCTTCAAACTGGACCGCAGTCCGTTTCGATTCGCCGCGAATCCGGGTGACCGTCTGCGCGTTGGGTTGCCGGTAGCGCGGCAACTGCTCGATACCGGCGATGGTAGCCCGGCGCTCTTTTTCCAGTTTGGCGACCCACTCTCGCAAGTGCTGAATTTCTGCCCGGTTGGAGCCACGTTCAACCGCCTGCGCGGAATTGCTTCGTTCGAACTCGGCCAGCTGCCGGCGCAGGAGCTTTATCTGGGTATCTTTCTCCGCCAGAGCCTCGTTTAGCTGCTCGCGCAAGACCTCCTCCTGTCTGGCGGCAGCAGACTGGTAGATCACATTGTCTTCCGGCAGGCCCCAGGCCTCACGATACCAGTTTAGCGCCAATAGTTTATTTTTCTCGACGCCGAGACCCTGTTCATAAAGGGTGCCAAGGTTGAATTGCGCCCGAGCGTTGCCCTGTTTCGCCGCTTTGCTGTACCAGATCAATGCCGCCTCGTAGTTGGGCTCGCCACCCAGACCGCGTTCAAAAATATGGCCCACATTGGTCTGCGCCTCGGCATCACCGGCTTTGGCCGCGGGCATCCATACATTGAGCGCACTCTTGTAATCCGCGCGGTCGTAGGCCACATATTCTCCACCCTGAATACGACATTCCGCCGTGGTGAGTTGCGCCGGACGACGGGGTGTTAGGTAAGTAGAATTGCCGAGACGGCGCACCTGCCCGGGAAGCAGACAATCGACCACCTGCAGGTCGGCAAGTCTTGTCGCCCGGACTGGCTCGCCGGCGCTAACAGACTTAGGCTGCCGGCTACCGCAACTCGACAAGGCGACGCTTAACGCCAAGACAGATAACAACGCCTTGTTGGATACTTTGTTCATGGTGACAATTCCCAATTATTGTTATCGACCGGCGCCGTTGCGTTGGAACCTAACGCGGAGATAACGGTGACTGTAATGCATTCCGCGAGTATGCGACAACGCTATGATCGAAATCCCGGAAATAAGCCCACTATGAGGTTACGTCGCCGAAGCCTGTAAGTTGCACTTCAATACCAGAAATTATTGGTAAAGGCGAGAAGTTCAGATCATGGGTGGGATTGCTAAGGTGACTGTCGGTCAAGGCGCCAGTCGGCTAAGGAGAGAAATGCGAGCTAAAATCTCCACAGAATTGTGATTATTGTGTTGCCACAGTCGCTCACAATAGGCGTTCGCACCACTTGCTTTGGGCTAACATTATGAACTTATCCAAAAAATTCGTGATTTTTGTAATAATTCTCGCAAGTTCCGCAGTTTTTTCAGATCAGCCGGAAATCTACACTCACCGCTTCAAAGGCGCCATAAAAGGCGTGGATGTAGTGGCCTTTTTCACTCTGCCGGTGGGCGCCAAAGCGGTCAAAGGCTCCGACGAATTTACCTATGAGTGGAGAGGCGCGACCTGGAAGTTCAGCAGTGAGGAGAACCGCAAAAAGTTTTCCCGAAATCCGCAAAAATACGCACCGCAGTATGGTGGATACTGTGCTTTCGCGGTAGCCCATGGTTTCACCACCTCACCACGGCCAAATCACTGGTTCATCGCCGACGGCAAACTCTATCTTAACAACAATAAAAATTCCTTTCACAAATGGCTGGAAGACAAAGAAAACAAGATTGCCAGGGCGGATGAGAACTGGCCCGACGTGCTGCAAGACTAAGCCCATCAATTGGGCGGAAGCTGCATCACGCGGTTTCTACCACCCTTTTTCGCCGAATATAGCGCTTTATCGGCGCTTTTTAGCAGGTTTTTCCAGGAGCTTATGCTCGCTGATACGCCTGCGCTGACGGTGAGCACGCCAAGCGGACTGCCCGCATGTGGAATATTTGCGCTCGCCAAGGTCGCGCGAATTCTCTGTGCCACCTGAACCGCATCTTCCGAGCCAGTAGTAGGCATTAACAACAGGAACTCCTCGCCGCCGTAGCGATAGAGGCGGTCAATTTCACGCTTGCTATTCTGAATCAACGCGACGATGCGCAGTAACGCCTGGTCACCCTTTTGGTGGCCGTAGCGATCGTTATAGGCCTTGAAGTAGTCCACGTCAAACATCGCTACCGCGTAAGGTTTGCAATAGCGCTTCGCCGCAGCTTCGCTATGTTGCAGATCGGCATCCATTGCGCGGCGGTTGCCAATGCCCAGCAGCGGATCTTCCAGAGACAACAGTTTCAGCGCTTCATAGGCTTCGCGCAGCTGCGAATTTTTGTCCAGGGCGGTCAAATAGGCGCTGATTGCGTCGTTTTGCGTAAGAATACCCACCAACTCATCATTCTCACCTACCACAGGCAAATGACGAACGCCCCGGCTCCGCGCCAACACCAGGGCCTCGGCAAGGGGTTTGTGTTGTTGGATACAAATTGGCTCCCGACTCATCACCTCCTCCAGGGCCATGCGTGGAAAACGCTCGCAATGAAGGCTGTTGGCAAACACGCGCACGATATCGCGTTCAGTAATGATCCCCACCGGGACACTGTTATCGCACACCAGAGCGCAGGATTGGCGGTTTTTGCTCATCGCTTCGATCGCCGCAGACAAGGGATCAGTGCGGTGAAAAGCGTTCCTCACGGGGGACATGATTTCGCCAACGGAAGTCATCGGCATTTCCTATTGCAAAGCTGTTGTCACTTTAGTTTAGATCCCGCCTCGCGCATAGTCGGATAAAAAGTCGACATCGAATATATCAAGGGGACTCAGAGATGTTTTGCGCTTTCCCAATCCGCCGACTAAGTAGGTAGTGTAGAAGATGTCCGCCATAAAGCTGCACAATAATCAGCGCCACGAGAAGGCAGACAAGCGGCGCCCAAAGTGAGTAGGCACTATGCAAGTTCGAGTTCCGCGCTTCACTTCTCGAAGGTGCCAATCGATCGGAGCCAGAATGCGCCAACGCCGTTATAGCAACGTGAGCGCTCCTTACAACTGTGGAATCTGAACGACTTGCGGCTTCGGCGTCTTTCTCTAGAGAAATGGATGCAAGGGGAACGAACATTTGACAGGAAAATCTGCATGCCCCTGTAGAGCCGGAGAGGTGCGCGAGAACCACCAGCAAACAACTGTAGAATATCCTTTTCTTCATATTTTGCCCCGCTTAAAATGGCAGCCTAATCTAACAAAGACTGCTTTCGATGGCAGTTAAACTTTGTTAAACAAAAAATAAAAACCGCCAGTAGGAGACCGTGCCATGAAATCGCTCATCGTTACCAGCGCAGTGCTTGTTCTTTTTGCCTGCAGTAAGCAGGAATCCACAAGTAAACCCCCAGCAGAGACCACCGCTCGGCAAGACACAGAGGAAATGGTTGTAGCGTTCAAACCCCTCTCTCTGGATGCCGTGCTAGCCGCTCAGCCCGAGGAAACTCAACAACGATACCAGTACCGCCACCCAAAAGAAACGCTCGAATTTTTCGGGCTTCAAGCCGGTATGACGGTTGCTGAAATACTCCCCGGCGGAGGCTGGTACAGCAAGATATTGTCACCCTATATTGGCGCCGAAGGAAAGCTCATCGGGATTGACTACGACTACGCCATGTGGCCCAACTTCAGCTTTGTTGATGAGGAATTTCTGGCCAAGCGCAAAGACTGGCCGCAAACCTGGCCACAGGAAACCTCTGAATGGAATGATGCCAATGGCGCGACCGTTTCAGCCCACACTTTTGCCACCATTCCCGAGGAATTGAACAACTCTGTCGATATGGCCTTGTTTGTTCGCGCCCTCCACAACTTGAATCGCTTTGAAAGCAAGGGGGAATTTCTCACCAACGCCATGCGGGAGACCTATCGAATATTGAGACCCGGCGGTATCGTCGGCGTGGTGCAACACCAGGCGCCGGAAGACAAAAGCGATGACTGGGCAGACGGTTCGCGAGGCTATTTGAAAAAGTCCGCAATCATCAGCAAATTCGAAAACGCCGGCTTCGCCTTTGTCAAAGAATCCGCCATTAATGCCAACCCCAACGACCAGCCGGGTGAGGACGATGTGGTATGGCGCCTGCCCCCCACTCTTTATAACACTAAAGAGCCCGCTGAATTAAAAGCAAAAATGGAAGCCATTGGCGAATCAAACCGCATGACACTGGTTTTCCAAAAGCCACCAGAGGGATAACCCGCCCTCCTGGAGCCACCGTGCTACCCGCCCTATCAATCCGGCATAAATGCATGCCGGTTAGTAGGGTGCAATGTCATTAACTTGAGCTTGGCCAGACCGCACAGAGAGGACCGGGTGACGGCTTTTGCGTTCCATGGGCCATTCATGGCCCGGTCCCACGCTCCTCCCTGGCGCTAGTCACTCCAAAGCCGTCACCCGGCCCTCTCTGTGCTCAGTGCCACATTGGAACTCATTCTTCAGTTAATGACATTGGTGTAGGATGGGCAGCCGGTACCGGTCACTGCAAACTAATCCTGCTTGAATCCCAGATGATGAAGGATACCATCCAACTCATCGAGGTTACTGTATTTAAAGACAAGCCTACCCTTGCCCTTGGCGCTGTGCTGCAGCATCACGGGCACGCCCACGTGCTCACCCAAACTTTCCTCCAAGTATTTTAGATCGGGGCTAATGCTGCGCGGTTTTTCCTCCCCCTGTTTTACTTCTTCCTGTGTTTTTCGCGCCAAGACCTCCGCTTGGCGCACGGAAAGACCCTTGGCGACAATGGTTCTGCCAATATCGCGCTGCTGCGACGCCGGCAAGGTCAGCAGACAGCGCGCATGTCCCATTTCCAGGTCGCCGTGCTCGAGCAGCGTTTTCACCTCTTCACTCAGATTCAGCAGGCGCAGCAGGTTAGTGACCGCGGTACGGGATTTGCCGACCGCCTGCGCCACTTCCTGCTGCGTCAAATCAAATTCTTTCTGCAGGCGTTGCAGGGCCAGCGCCTCTTCTATCGGGTTGAGATCTTCGCGTTGAATATTTTCGATGAGCGCCATGGCAATAGCGGTCTCATCGGCAACTTCGCGAATAACGGCGGGAATCTTATCGAGACCGGCAAGTTGCGTGGCCCGCCAACGACGCTCGCCGGCAATAATCTCATATTTTTCGCCGCCGATGGGCCGCACGACGATGGGTTGCATTACCCCTTGGGCCTTGATCGATTCGGCGAGTTCTTCCAAGGCCTGCGGGGACATGTCGCGACGCGGCTGGTATTTACCGCGCTGCAAAAATTCCACAGGCAGATGCCTAAGAGCGCCGTCGAGACCCCCGGTTTGAGAATCGATCTGCAACGCTTCCGTCGCTGATCGAATGGCGTCGGCGCTGGCAACACCGGTGGCACCTGAAATCAGGGAATCCAAACCTCGGCCAAGACCTTTACGTTTTACCATACTGAAAGTAGCCTTGCGAAAATGGAGAAAAGTGGGTGGAACAAACTGACAGTAAGTATTAACTTGCAGTTGCCAGCGCATCCGGCGTCGGGGCATCATTGCGGCGAATGATTTCACCCGCCAGGGCAATGTAAGCGAGGGCGCCCTTGGACTGTCTATCATATGAAATCACCGGCACACCATAACTGGGCGCTTCTGCGAGCCGCACGTTGCGCGGCACGCATGTGCGATACACGCGGTCTCCAAAGTGTGTCGCAAGCTGCGAGGAAACGTCACCGGTAAGGCTGTTACGCGGATCGAACATGGTGCGCAAAATCCCTTCGATTCTAAGATTGGGATTCAAAACACTTTGGATGGTGTTGATCGTATTGATCAACGCTGACAGCCCCTCGAGCGCATAATATTCACACTGCATGGGAATAATCACCCCATCACAGGCGGTCAGTGCGTTGACGGTCAGCATGTTGAGCGACGGTGGGCAATCGATCAACACATAATCGAAGCGATCGCGCACCCCCTCAATGGAGGCCCGCAAGCGGCGCTCCTTGTTTTCCACGCTGATCATTTCAACCTCGGCGGCGGTCAGATCGCCGTTGGCCGGCAACACGGCGTAATGTCCTTCAGGTGAGCTACACAGGGCGTCGTCGGGGCGGGCCAATCCCATCAGCACGTCATAAATAGTGTGCTTCAGGCTGTTTTTATCGACCCCGCTGCCCATGGTGGCATTGCCCTGCGGGTCTAGATCAATAAGTAACACGCGCCGCTTGGTCGCGGCCAGGGAAGCGGCCAGATTGACACAGGTAGTGGTTTTTCCCACGCCCCCTTTTTGGTTGGCAATTGCGTATATTTTTCCCACGTCCAAACCCACGTTAGTCAGCGATTTCAGTTTTGTCGCGCTCGATGTCATTCTCCGGCGTTGTTTGCGTTTTTATTATTACCAGGCAGCGTTCGCCGATGTTGCCCGGTACCTGCAGTGACAGGCAGGCGTCGACCTTATAGTTTTTTTTCAGAGCAGACAACTCAGTTTCCGGAAAAACGCCCTTGAGCGCCCAAAATTGCCCCTCGACAGCGACCAGATGTGAACACAAACTTACCATATCGCCCACGGACGCAAAGGCTCTGCTCATCACAATATCGAATTTGTCGCCGCGAAATTTTTCCACCCGAGTGTTGTTGACACGAATATTGCGCAGGCCCATTTGGTGACTTATTTGTACCAAGAAGCGCGTTTTCTTGCCGGCCGAATCCAGCAGCGTGAAACGTCGTTCGGGAAAACAAATGGCTAAGGGCATACCGGGCAAACCCGCGCCGGTACCGACATCGAGAATATTGACGCCGGGATGATTATACAACAGTGGGGCAATGCTCAAACTGTCCAGCAGATGTTTATACAGCATTTCTCGCGCATCGCGCACCGCGGACAAATTGTAAGCGCTGTTCCACCGGTACAGTTCAGCGAGGTATTGCAACAGCCTCTCAAGTTGTGGGGGCCTTGGGAGAAAACCAAGAGATTCGCAGCCAGATCGCAACAGATCAAGGAGGTTACCATGATTTATAGTCATTTCAGACCATAGATCCCGATTTCTTACCAGCGAGATAGCCGCGCTTTTTAAGGTAAATCAACAACAGGCTCACCGCTGCCGGCGTCACCCCCGGAATTCTCGCGGCACGAGCCAGCGTTGTCGGCCGGGCCTCGAGAAGTTTTTGTTTCACCTCGTTTGACAAGCCCTCGACGCTGCGATAGTCAAAATCCGTTGGAATCAAGGTGTTTTCGTTTTTCCGCATACGCGTGATCTCTTCCTGCTGGCGATCGATGTAGCCGGCATATTTGGCGGCAATCTCCACCTGCTCGGCCACCTGCACATCCGCAGTGGGCTTACCCTTCAAAGCAGCGACGTCGGCATAGTTCAGTTCGGGCCTTTTGAGGAGATCCATCAGCGAGTATTCGCGATTAAGTGTCGATTGCATGCGATTTTGCAGCGCTTTCGCCTCCTCGGAGCCCGCTTGAATCCAGGTGGTCTGCATGCGCTGGGTTTCGCGCGCCACCGCTTCCCTCTTGGCGCAGAAACGCCGCCAGTACCGCTCGTCTATCAGGCCCAATTCACGGCCCTGCTCGGTCAAGCGCATGTCGGCATTGTCTTCGCGCAGAAGTAAGCGATACTCGGCACGGCTGGTGAACATGCGGTAGGGCTCCTTGGTTCCCATGGTGATCAGATCATCCACCAGCACACCGACGTAGGCCTGATCGCGCTGCGGGCACCAGGGATCGCCATCCCGGGCCCTCAATGCGGCATTGGCCCCCGCTAACAAGCCTTGGGCGGCAGCTTCTTCATAACCGGTGGTGCCATTGATCTGGCCGGCGAAATAGAGCCCTTCGAGAGCTTTCGTTTGCAGGCTGTAGTGCAGATCCCGCGGATCGAAATAATCGTATTCAATCGCGTAACCGGGACGCACGATATGGGCATTTTCAAAGCCCTTGATCGAGCGCACAAACTGCATCTGAATATCGAAGGGCAAACTGGTAGAAATACCATTGGGATAGAGCTCGGTGGTGCGAAGCCCCTCAGGTTCAATAAATATCTGATGGCTGTCTTTGTCAGCAAAACGGTGCACCTTATCTTCAATTGACGGGCAATAACGTGGTCCAACACCTTCAATTGCGCCGCTAAACATGGGTGAGCGATCGAAACCGTTGCGAATTACGGCATGTGTTTGGCTGTTGGTGTGGGTGATCCAACAGCAGGTCTGGCGAGGGTGTTCCTCCACCGAGCCCAAGTAAGACATTATCGGTTCAGGTTTGTCTCCCCACTGTTCCTCCAGCTCCGTAAAATCAACTGAACGAGCGTCGATTCTGGGCGGAGTACCGGTTTTCAGGCGATCGACCCGCAGCGGTAATTCGCGCAGACGCGCTGCCAAGGCAATCGATGGCGGGTCGCCGGCGCGACCACCGCAATGATTGTTCAATCCGATATGAATTTTGCCGCCGAGAAACGTCCCGACGGTCAGCACGACACTGGGGGCATAGAATCTGAGGCCCATCTGCGTTACCACGCCTTCGACCCGATCACCCCTAACAATCAGGTCGTCCGCCGCCTGCTGAAAGATGTGAAGGTTGTTCTGCTGCTCAAGAATTGAGCGGATGGCAGCCTTGTATAACACGCGATCCGCCTGCGCACGGGTAGCGCGAACGGCTGGCCCTTTACGGCTATTGAGCACGCGGAACTGGATGCCCGCCTGATCCGTTGCTCGCGCCATGGCCCCGCCCAGGGCATCGATTTCTTTTACCAGATGACTTTTGCCGATGCCGCCGATGGCCGGGTTACAACTCATCTGACCAAGGGTTTCGACGTTGTGGGTCAGCAGCAACGTGCGACAACCCATTCTCGCCGCCGCCAGACAAGCTTCCGTACCCGCGTGGCCTCCGCCGATAACGATGACATCAAATTTGTCGGGATAGTCCATAGCCTGTGTCGACCGCTTACTTGAAATTGGCCGGACATTATAGAGAGTGTTGTTCAAAAAAAGAACTGGCAGAAAAATATTAATGAGCAGTCTGCATCGACGATCTCAAATGAATAAAATTAATGTGAATACATGATGTATATAGATAATCATATTGTTTTAGTAATAAATATTAGTGCTTATCCGAGCTGTGGAAAAGGCAGAAAATGCTTTATAAATCATTAGGTTGTGAGGATAAAAAGTCATGTACAAAAAGCCCATAACCTGATTTTATGGTGCGGATTGACTGTGGATGGAATGATGGTTTATCCACTCGGGAATCACGTGTCACCCCGTTCAGGCTTTTATCTACAGGAGGGGCAACAGGCTATGCAAAAATCCACCACCAGCCTATGCACATTGCAGGAGATAAACGGGTAATGCCTGTGAATGTATTGGTGATAAAAATTGCCACCTGCAAGCGATCACCGGAAAATGCTGAATAAGGTGTGTCAATACAGGTCAATAAGATGTTTATGTCTTATGTAAATAGTGTGATGGATCCACTGGCATTTGAAGTTGCGCCGATCACTTGCCGATGCAAAAGCTTGCAAAGATTTCACCGAGTAGCTCGTCGGAAGTAAAAGATCCGGTAATTTGGCTCAGTTGCATCTGTGCGGCTTTCAGGTCCTCTGCCAGTAATTCGCCGGCGGCACTTGTCGCCAGTTGTTGTTGACCTTGCAATAGCAATTGTCTGGCCTTTTCCAGAGCGACGATGTGTCGTCGTCGGGCGCTGAAGCCACCTTCGTTGGCGCCCTCGTATCCCATCACATGCTTGAGATGATGCCGCAGCGAATCCATGCCTTCGCCGGTCAACGCCGACAGGGCGATTTGAGGGTATTTGGCGTTGTTTTTGTCTAATTTAAGCGCAGACCGGTCTATTTTGTTGTAAATAAGAGTCAGTTTGTCGGCATAGCCAGGATGAGTAAAAAATTGTCGCCAATGATCTTCCACGCGGAGTTGATCTTGATCGGTGCTGTCTATCATCAGCAGAATTCTGTCGGCTTCCTCAATTGCCGTCCAAGCCCGTTCAATGCCCAGCTGCTCGACCCGATCATTGCTGTCGCGCAGGCCGGCGGTATCAATTATATGCAGTGGCAGACCATCAATGTGGATGTGTTGGCGCAGAACGTCACGCGTGGTGCCGGCGATATCGGTAACAATCGCGAGTTCGGTTGCCGCCAGGCGGTTTAAAAGGCTGGATTTACCCGCGTTGGGGCGTCCGGCTATCACCACGTTCATCCCCTCTCTGAGCAATGCTCCCTGACGCGCCTGGTGCAAGGTGATGTCAGTCAATTGAACAATGGCATCCAGCATGGCGGCGACGTTGCCGTCGCTGAGAAAATCGATTTCCTCTTCCGGAAAATCGATGGCAGATTCCACATGGGCGCGAAGAGAAATTAACTTGTCGACAATGGCGCTGATCTTTGTCGAAAACTCTCCTTTCAGTGAGTTCATTGCCTGTCTGGCCGCTTGTTGGGAGCTGGCGTCAATAAGATCGGCAATGGCTTCGGCTTGCGCCAAATCCAGCTTGTCGTTGAGAAACGCGCGTTCAGAAAACTCGCCGGGTTGCGCCAGGCGCCCGCCGAGACGAATAATTTCGGCCACCAGCATATCGAGGACCACTGGGCCGCCGTGCCCCTGCAGTTCAACGACATCTTCGCCGGTAAAGGAATGGGGGCCAGGGAAAAACAGGGCGATCCCCTGATCGAGGATCTGGTTGTCAAGACGAAAGCTGGCGTAGTGAGCGTTGCGAGGTTTTAGGCGGAGTTTGACAATTTTTTCCCCTATTTCTCGACTTTTACAGCCGGATATTCGCACAATTCCCACGCCGCCGCGACCTGGAGAGGTCGCCACAGCGCAGATTGTATCCGGGTGATAGGCACTCACGCAGTGTTTTCGATCTGCTTGGTGATAACGTACTGCTGTAGGAAGGACAGTGCGGTATTAATGGCCATATATAGAGTGAGAGCGGCGGGCAGAAACATCAAAATAAAGGTGAAGCCAATGGGCATCATCTGAAAGATCTTGGCTTGCATGGGATCCTGCGGGGGGGGGTTGAGTTTTTGCTGAATATACATCAGCACACCCATGAAGATCGGTAGGATATAAAGCGGGTCGCGCACGCTCAGATCGTTTATCCAGAATAGGAAGGGGGAGTGCCGTAGTTCCACGCTTTCCATAATCATCCAGTAAAGCGCCATGAACACCGGCATTTGCATCAGCATCGGCAGACAGCCACCGAGCGGATTTACCCCTTCTTTTTTGTAGAGTTTCATGGTTTCCATGCCCATGCGCTGGCGGTCGTCGCCGTAACGCTCTTTCAGCTCCTGCATCATCGGCATCAGCTTGCGCATCTTGGCCATGGAGCGGTAGCTGATCGCTGAGGGGTAAAAGAACACGAGTTTTACGAAAAAGGTCAGCAGGATGATGGCAACGCCCCAGTTATCCACCAGAGCATGGATCATATCCAATAGCAGAAACAGTGGCTTGGCGATAAACCAAAGCACGCCAAAATCGATGGTCAGATCCAGCCCCGGAGAGATGGGCTCAAGGTTTTTAATAATTTTGGGGCCGGCATAAAACGACGATGAAATTGCGCTGGTCTCGCCCGGGTTAACGGAAAATATCGGCGTACTGTAGCCTAACAGATAGTGTCGTCGGTCGCTGCTTTTACTGAGTTTATAGCGGTTTTTGGTGACATGATCCGGTATCCAGGCACTGACAAAGTAATGTTGAACCATGGCGACCCAGCCGCCGATAAAGTCGAATTCGATCGCAGATTTGTCCAAGTCTGCAAATTCATACTTTTTGAATTTATCTTCGCTGTTGGTAGTGGCCGCGCCGAGGTAGGGCTGCAGTTGGAACATACCCCCCGCTTTTGGTTTGTAATCGTCGCGCCGAATGCGGCCATACATGGCAGCCTTCCAGACGGCGTCGGAGTTGTTGTTGATCAGGTATTCAACGTTGATTAGGTATGAACCCCGTTCGAAGCTGAAACGTTTGGTAATTGAGACGCCGTTCTGATCGTACGTTAGGTCAATCTGCAATGTGTCCTTTGCATCTGCGAGTTTGAATGTATCGGCGGCGGACGACAGCATTATGCGTCCTTGTTTGGTGTGTGTGCCATTGGGGCCGACCAGATCAGATTCGGCGATGTAGGTGTGATACGCAGTCTTACTCAACAGTTGAAAAGCAGTCTGTTTGTCGTCGATGTCAGCTAGGTAGAGGGGCAATGACACGTCGATAATGTCGCCTCCCAAGCGATCGATGGTAACGTCTAGTGTGTCTGTTGTTACCCGGATAAGTCTTTCAGCTTCGGTGGTTTCGCCAACCTCGGGAGGCACGTCGGCACTTTCTGCCGCGCGCACCGTCGGCAAATCTGCCGCGCTGTCAGTGCTGGCCTCCACGGTGTCGGGCAATCGGGGCGGCGCTTCTGTGGCGGCAATTGGTGTTTCCGGTGCCGGTAACGCGAGCTTGTGTTCCTGAAACTCGTTCCAGCGGGTGAACAATAGAAAAACGACGATCAGGATTCCCCCGATGAGCGCATTGCGTAGCCAATTCATGGAAAAAGATAACCTTTGTGAAAACCGTAGATTTAGTTTTTGTCTGTTGGAACTGGGTCGTATCCGCCGGGATGCCAAGGATGGCATTTGCTCAGCCGCTTGATCGCAAGCCAAGCCCCCTTAGCAAGACCGTGGGTTTTGATGGCCTCTTCGGCATAGTGCGAACAACTCGGTTCGAACCGGCATCTGGGGCCCATTAACGGACTGATAAAATATTGATACAGGCGTATGGGGATCAGGCACCCTGAAATTAACAGGTGGTGCCAGCGTGCATGTGTATTTTGTTGGCTTTTTTGGCTGCGCGCATCCATAAGCCGTTTAGGATCTCCAAGATATTCTCATTGGTAAGTTGTTCACTACCTCGGCGGGCCAGCACTATAGCATCTATCGTGGAGAGTTTGTGTTGTTTGTTGCGGAATGTCTCGCGGATGATGCGCTTGATTCGGTTTCGCTTGACGGCTAGGCGGACGTTCTTTTTCGCAACAATGATGCCGAGACGTGGATGTCGTCGGTTGCTCGATCTGGCGATAATCAGAAAATGTTGGTGGTGAACCTTGAAGGTGGGGCGGTCAAATACCGCGGAGAAATCGCTGGAGTCTAGCAGCCTGCGGGTTCTAGGAAAGCTAAATTCCCTGATCAAGAGAAATAGTCACTCCAGCGTGGCGGCAGAACATTAGGCGGAGAGCCTTTTGCGGCCTTTGGCGCGTCTGCGGGCCAGTACTTTGCGGCCGTTTTTAGTCGCCATGCGCGCGCGAAAGCCATGCGCGCGCTTGCGCTTTAAATTACTGGGTTGAAATGTTCTCTTCATTTCGCATCACCTGCCGGAGGACCGAGAATTATCATTTTGCGCACACAATCTATCTTGACTCATGTAACGCCTCAGAGGACGCGCGATGATATAGAAGTCCGGCGTCAAAATCAATTGTCTTGTCGGACGCTGAACCGCGTTCGGTGTTTATTCTTGTGATCGCGAGTGGTCGCGAGTTGACAAAAGCCGCAAATTCACCTTTTAAAAACACTTTACCAAATAGATATACACAGGTTTATCCACAATTTACCAGCTTAGATGCCACTGCGTATAAGTTTTCTTTTTTTTTATTGATAACATGCTAGGTGTCTGGTTTGGCTGAAGTTTTTCATTTTGGAGCGTAGAAAAATTGCAATCTTTTTACCCTTATCTGTGGATAAAGTTCAATAACAGGAGTATGATTGGCGTCCCGTCTGTTAAAGGCTGGCGCGTTTAATAATATTTTCATCTTTCCGCTCGATAAGCTTGCCTGAGCTTGGAGCGTTACTACTTTTTGGGGTCGAGGAATTGCCGAATTCTGCTTGGGATTATTGTATCTCTCATTTGCAAAGCGAATTGCCCGCTCAGCAGTTTAATACCTGGATTCGTCCACTCAGGGTGGAGATTGTTGGGAAATCCGTGTTGCGTATTGTGGCGCCCAACCGTTTTGTGTTGGATTGGGTGAATGATAAATATAAAGATCGCATTCAAGATTTGTTAAATGATGGTGAAGGTGATCTTGGTCGCGCGCTGGAATTAGTCGTGGCAAAAAAGGTTGCGGCTTTTGAAACGCGGCCTGATAAAACCGTCACTGCATTACCGCAGGTTTATGAGGTGCCGCAACTGCCAGTGGCGCCGGTCCCGGTGAGAACGCTCGCGGATGTAGGCCACGCATCTGCGGGAGAAGTTCCGATAAAGGAGGAGCTCGAAAACAAGTCTCGCATCAATAAGAAAGATGTGGAAGGCGGCTTGGAGCACAATTCCAATCTTAATGCTAACTTTGTTTTTGATAATTTTGTTGTTGGCAAGTCGAATCAACTGGGTCTGGCGGCGGCAACTCAGGTTTCGGAAAATCCGGGAGGGGCCTATAACCCCCTCTTTATCTACGGTGGTGTGGGCCTTGGCAAGACACATTTGATGCATGCCGTGGGCAATGCCCTGTGTCAGAGACGAGCCGGCGCGAAAGTTGTGTATCTGCATTCCGAACGATTTGTAGCCGATATGGTAAAGGCTCTGCAACTCAATGCCATTAATGATTTTAAGAGATATTATCGTTCGGTGGATGCACTGCTGATTGACGATATTCAGTTTTTTGCCGGCAAAGAGCGCTCACAGGAAGAGTTTTTTCACACCTTTAATGCCTTGTTGGAGGGTGGCCAGCAAATCATCGTTACCTGTGATCGCTACCCGAAAGAGATAGATGGCCTGGAAGAACGTCTCAAGTCGCGTTTCGGCTGGGGCCTCACAGTGGCCATCGAACCCCCGGAGTTAGAAACGCGCGTGGCCATCCTCAAGCGAAAGGCGGATCAGGCCGATATGCGTTTGCCTAATGACGCGGCGTTTTTTATCGCCCAAAGGATCCGCTCCAACGTTCGTGAACTCGAGGGCGCATTGAAACGGGTGATAGCCAATGCTCACTTCACCGGTCGCGATATTACGGTGGAACTCGTGCGGGAGGCACTGAAAGACCTATTGGCGCTGCAAGATCGCCTGGTGAGTACAGATAACATACAGCGCGTCGTCGCGGAATATTATAAAATCAAGGTTTCAGACCTACACTCCAAGCGACGAAGCCGATCCGTGGCGAGGCCACGTCAAGTCGCGATGTACCTCGCAAAAGATTTGACCCATCACAGTCTCCCTGAGATTGGTGAGGTATTTGGTGGCAGAGACCACACAACCGTGCTTCATGCGTGTAGGAAGATAAAAGAGTTATTGGAGTCTGATGCGGATATAAAGGAAGACGTGAAAAATCTTTTGCGCATATTAACCACATAGACTAACCCTCAGGATTAAGAAACAGAAGAGACGCATTGATGAAATTTAAAGTTTCCCGTGAAACTCTATTGAAACCCCTTCAATTGGCGGTCGGCGTGGTGGAGCGGCGTAACACTATGCCTGTGCTGGCTAACGTGCTGTTAGTGTTGGAGAAAAATCAGCTATCGTTGACCGGTACGGATTTGGAAGTGGAAATTGTCGGCAGGATCAATTTGGAAGGCGACCCTAGCGATGGAGAAATCACCGTTCCCGCGAGAAAGCTTCTCGATATTTGTAAAGCCTTGCCTGAGGGTTCAGTAATTGAATTCGCTCAGGACGAGGAAAAGCTCAAAGTAAAGAGTGGACGCAGTCGCTTTAGCCTATCGACGCTTCCGGCCAGTGATTTTCCGGTGGTGGAGGAAAGTACTAGAGATTTTACTTTCTCAATGCCGCAAAAAGATATGAAGCAGTTGATTGAGAATACCAGTTTTGCTATGGCTCAACAGGATGTGCGCTACTACTTGAACGGCATGTTATGGGAGGTGCGACCACAGGCGATAAGGGTCGTAGCCACCGATGGTCATCGTTTGGCGATGTGTACGAAGGCGGTGGCGGTTGATGTCAATGATGTTCGCCAATCAATACTGCCGCGTAAGGGGGTTGTTGAGCTTTCCCGGCTACTCGATGACAAGGACGAGGCGGTGGAGATTATCATGGGTTCGAATCATTTGCGTGCCATAACCGGGGAGTTTACCTTTACTTCCAAACTGGTTGACGGCAAATTTCCCGACTACGAGCGGGTGTTGCCCAAGGGCGGCAACAAGATAGTTATAGGAAATCGCTCTGAATTGAAGCACGCCTTTGCTAGAACCTTTATTCTTTCCAATGAGAAGTACCGGGGAGTGAGGCTCTTACTGGAAACTGGCAAACTCACGGTCGTCGCAAACAATCCCGAGCATGAGGAAGCGGAAGATCAGGTTGCAGTCGACTACACGGGAGATTCCTTGGAATTGGGATTTAATGTGAGTTATCTGCAGGATGTGTCAAACGTCATCGGCACGGAGAATATTAAAATTACCCTCTCAGACTCCAATAGCAGTGCACTGATCGAGGCCCCGGAGGATTCAGAGGCCGTATATGTTGTGATGCCGATGAGGCTTTAGTACAAGATATACGTTATTAGCATCTTCAATGCTTTTGATGCCGCACATTTCTAAGTACTTCGTTGAGAATTTTCGCAATATCGGCTCACTGGACGTTGAGCCAGCTCCTGGCTTGAACGCGATTATCGGTGGCAATGGCGCTGGCAAGACAGGTTTTTTGGAAAGCTTAAGTGTGTTGGCACATGGCAAATCGTTTCGCACCCATAAGTACGCTAGCTTGATAAGGGAGTCAAAACAGGGATTTACGCTATTTGCGACAAGCGATATGGATGATGGTCGATCCGGTGTGCCAGTGGGCGTTCAGAGGGTTCGCAATGGCAACTTTAGTATCAAACTCGATGGCAGAAAGATATCCTCATCCTCAGAGTTGGCCAGAGAGCTTCCATTAATCGTCATTAATTCTTCCTCGTTTAAGCTTTTGGAAGGCAGCCCAAGGGAGAGGCGAGGTTTCTTCGATTGGTTAGTGTTTCACGTGAAACATGACTTTTCTTCTCTATGGCGGCAGGTTACGCGCTGCTATAAGCAACGAAATAGTCTGCTTAAGCGTGATAAAATACGCTACTCTGATCTCGAACCCTGGGATATTGAGATAGCCAGGCTCTGCGCCATCATCGACGCTCTCAGGGCTGATTGCTTTTCAATTCTATTGGATGAACTCCGCCGGCTGCTCGAGGGACTAGGAGAGCAGTATTCCTTCCTCGAAGACATAGATATGAAACTAAAGAGCGGGTGGCGGGAAGGTGATGCCGATTATCTCGCACAGCTAAGGGATAATTTCACCAGAGACGCGGCTTATGGATATTCTGCTCTGGGACCACAGAAGGCCGACTTGGTGATTAGAAGCGGTAGGCTACCGGTCGATGAGTTTCTTTCGCGAGGTCAGCTCAAGCTATTGATATGCGCTTTGTATATTACGGAAGCGAAGATACTGATAAGGGAAGCGAAGAAGACCCCCATTTTCGCCATTGACGATCTCCCAGCGGAGCTTGATGAAGTCAATCAGAGACAGCTCGGTGTCTGGTTGCGAGAGCTGGATGCGCAGGTATTTGTGACGGGTATTGAGGAAGGCTTCTTGCCGAATATTCAGCCAGCACATCATACAAAAGTGTTTCACGTGAAACATGGGGTATTTGAAGAACGAGTTTAACCACTAAAACCTAAAATGAGAACCTGCTGATATGTCAGACGAACAAAGCAAAAACTACGATTCCTCCAGTATTAAAGTGCTAAAAGGGCTGGATGCTGTTCGTAAACGGCCGGGCATGTACATCGGCGATACCGACGATGGCACTGGTTTGCATCACATGGTTTTTGAAATTGTGGACAATTCCATCGACGAAGCGCTCGCTGGCCACTGTTCAGAAATCAACGTAGTCATTCATCCCGATGAATCCGTCACCGTGGCCGACAATGGGCGCGGTATTCCAACGGAAATGCACGCGGAGGGGGTCTCCGCCGCGGAAGTGATCATGACTGTCCTGCACGCCGGCGGTAAATTCGATGATAATACCTATAAGGTCTCCGGCGGCTTGCACGGCGTTGGTGTCTCAGTGGTAAATGCACTCTCTTCGACCCTAAAACTGACCATAAGACGGCAGGGGCAGGTTTTTGAGCAGATCTATCACCACGGTGTGCCGCAAGCGCCATTGGCTGTCATTGGTGAAACCGAAGATCAGGGCACCGAAATACACTTTATTCCTTCCCCGCAAACCTTCAATAACATTGAATTTCACTTCGAATTGCTGTCTAAGCGTCTGCGTGAACTCTCATTTCTGAACTCTGGTGTTTGCATTGTCCTAAAAGACGAGAGGACCGGTAAGGAGGAAGTCTACGAATACGAGGGTGGCTTGGAGGCTTTTGTCGAGTACCTAAATCAAAACAAAAATCCCATCAACAAGGTTATGCACTTCAATACCCAGCGTGATGACGGCGTCGGCGTTGAGGTTGCGCTGCAATGGAACGACGGTTTCCAGGAAAATATCTATTGCTATACCAATAATATTCCGCAGCGGGACGGCGGCACTCATTTAGCTGGCTTCCGCGGGGCATTGACTCGAGGGCTTAATACCTATATTGAAAAAGAGGGCCTGGCGAAAAAAGAGAAAATCACCACTACCGGAGACGATGCCAGAGAAGGCTTAACGGCTATTGTGTCCGTCAAAGTTCCCGACCCAAAATTTTCCTCCCAGACCAAAGATAAGTTGGTTTCCTCTGAAGTGAAAACCGCGGTAGAACAGGAAATGGGAGCTGCCTTCGCTGACTATCTGCTGGAAAATCCACAAGATGCCAAAGCCGTCGTGATAAAAATGATTGAAGCCGCCAAAGCCCGCGAAGCTGCCCGCAAGGCCCGCGAAATGACGCGGCGAAAGGGCGCCCTGGATATTGCGGGACTGCCGGGAAAGCTCGCCGATTGTCAGGAAAAGGATCCAGCACTCTCCGAAATCTACCTGGTGGAGGGCGATTCCGCCGGTGGTTCTGCGAAGCAGGGGCGTGATCGCAGAACCCAGGCGATTTTGCCGCTCAAGGGAAAAATTCTGAATGTGGAAAAGGCCCGTTTCGACAAAATGCTTTCCAGTGCGGAAGTTGGCACGCTTATCACCGCCTTGGGTTGCGGTATCGGCACCTCGGAATTCAATGCCGGTAAATTGCGATACCACAGCATTGTCATCATGACAGATGCGGACGTCGACGGTTCCCATATTCGGACTTTATTGCTGACCTTTTTCTTTCGCCAGATGCGCGAGTTGATTGAACGTGGGCACGTTTATATCGCCCAGCCACCGCTCTACAAAATTTCCAAAGGCAAGCAAGAGCAGTACTTGAAAGACGACGACGAACTGAACGAATTCCTGACCAATGCCGCCATCGAATCATCACATCTACACGTATCGGCCGAAGCTCCCCCTCTGCCGGGCGAACAACTTGAATCCCTGGTGAGTGCATACCGCAAGGTCATGGCAATCGTGGCCAAACTATCGCGCATCTATCCCGAAGCGCTGTTGGAGGAATTAATCCATTTGCCAACCTTGACGGTGGAAAATTTCGCCGACCAAGGCAGCATGCAGGCCTGGGTGAAAAACCTTGAAGGAGTGATCGAAAAGCTTAATGCAGAATCAAAGACTCATCGATACGCGGTGCAACTTTTTGAAAACAAGGAGCGCCACCAGTTCGTCCCGCAAATCAATATTCTGGCTCACGGCGTTCACAGCCAGATTCGATTGAACGCCGATCTGTTTGAGTCGGAAGACTATAACTCGATGCGTACTCTTGGAGAGCAGATTGACGGCCTGATTGAAGAAGGGGCATTCGTCGCCAAGGGTGAAAAACGATACCAAGTGAGCAGTTTTAAAGAAGCCTTTGACTGGATACTCGCTGAGTCCAAGAAAGGCTACAATATCCAGCGCTATAAAGGCCTGGGCGAAATGAATCCCGAACAACTTTGGGAAACCACCATGGACGCCAATAATCGTCGCATGCTGAAAGTGACGGTTGAAGACGCCATTGCCGCCGATCAGATTTTTACTTGCTTGATGGGCGACAATGTGGAGCCGAGACGGGATTTTATCGAGACCAATGCGCTGTCGGTGGCTAATTTGGATGTCTAAGCGTCTTGTTTTAAGAGGGCGATTTGGTTTGTTCATAAATGGTTGTCAGAACCGGCATATTTAGCCGTGTAGGTGGTGTGTATGCAATATATGCTTTAGGGTAAATCAGGAAAATATGGAAATAAGATGAGCGATAATCTAAGAGAACTAATTAAGTATGTTCAATCAGGCACAGCAGAGGGAGATGAGTCATTTTTGGGAGACGTTTTTGTTCCTTTTGATCAATATGCTGAGGCAATTTCAGTCCCCCTAGGTGGACCTAGAATACTACTCGGCAACAAAGGCAGTGGCAAATCGGCCTTGTTGAGATACTTCAACTGGCAGATGAATGAAATTGAAATCCCCTGCCTTCTAATTAGGCCAAAAGATATAAATGCTAGCGGCACTAGCGATTCATCCCTTGGATCTCTAACGAGAACTTATGAAGCAGCACTGATGAGAGCAATTGCTGCAAAATTAGGTCGAGAGGTAAACGGTCTAGTAATCAATGAACATGACAAAAAGCTGCTAACTCAAGCCAGATGTGATGGAGTTAAGGATGAAGATATAATTGAAAAAATGGTGACGCTTATATCTCCTATAGGAAAAAGGATTTCTGGTGTTGATTTTTCGAAACTAAAACTTGGAATTTCTGACGTCGGAGTAAAGGCAATTAAGCATGCAATTGAGTCTAACTTAGGACGAAATCAAAAGTGTTTCTACGTCCTCATTGACGATACTGATCAAATTGCCGCGCCTAATGAAAGGGATCACCTAAACAGGATTTGGGCTTTTCTACTTGCTGCAAGAGCAATTATGGAAGATTGTTCTGACATAAAGTTTATTATTAGCCTTCGCGATGAAGTTTGGAGAAGACTCAAAAGGGATGAATCCGGTCAACGCGACCAGGTAGATCATTTCAGAAACCTGATATCAAAAATTAGCCTATCGGAAAGTGAAATTAAATCTGTAATATTAAAGAGACTTGAGCGGGTTAACAATGTACTAGAATTACAGCCTCATATCACCCAATATAACTCGTTCTTTGAAGGCAACCATGTCAGGATACCTACAACTAAAGAAGAGTTTCGTTATTGGGATGATTTCATAGTTAAGAGGTCCAGAGAAAGGCCCAGGGACTCCATACAACTAATTTACAAACTCGCTGATTATGCCATCAGACAAAAAAGTAAAAAGATACTTCCGGAATATGTAGAAAAGGTGATGCCAAACTATTCTGAAGAAAGAGTCGACGATTTAAAAAGAGAGTCTGATTTAGAGTGTCCCCAAATTAAAGAAATTGTAAGGGCTTTTTCTGGTCTCGAGTACACAGAAGGTGCGTTCACGCTGCATCCTCAGGATACAGCAGATTTTATAGATTCTCTTACAAGTAGATTTACTATCTCATTATTGGGGAAAACTCTTCGTAATCGCGATAAGGATAGTGTCTTCTCTCTATGGAGATTTCTGCGCGAGATTGGATTTCTGAATGCGAGAGCTTCAGATAGTAGAAAGGAAAAAGGTTTTAGACATATAACCCCCGAAGATGATCCTGACCTTGTATCACCGGCAAGATGGAATGATATGCAATCACTAACATGGGAGATACATCCTTCTTACAGGGACTATCTAATCAAGGTACATGATGAAAAACAATTTAGTTTTGGTTTGCCAAAGAAACCTAAAAAGACACATAGGCGTTGATAATACAGCCAGGAATAAACCGCGCTCCAGCTACCTATATTGATGATCCGATTTATCACAGTACGTTGTCAGTGATTTGCTGTTATTAACGTGGCATTACCCGGGCAGCTCGAAATATGACATTCGACATTTTATATGCTCATGATTGATATTGAGGCTGTCCGCGCCGATACTCCAGCCTGCGACGAGGTGTTGCACTTCAACAATGCCGGTGCCTCGCTTATGCCGGATCCGGTGTTCAATGCGCTGATGGCGCATTTGCAGCTTGAGCGACGTATGGGGGGATACGAAGCGGCGCACCGCGCCGAGGAGGAACTGGCGAACTTTTACCGCGAATTCGCCGCTTTGCTCGGGGTTCACCCACATGAAATTGCTTATATCGAAAACGCTACTCGCGCCTGGGACATGGCTTTTTACGGCTTGCCGCTACAGGCAGGCGATCGCATTCTCACCCACGCTTCGGAATACGCGTCAAACTACCTGGCGCTTTTGCAACAGGCAAAGCGCCGCGGGTGGCAGATCGATATAGTGCCGTCCGACAGTCATGGACAGATAGATGTGCACGCCATGGAAACCATGATTGGTCCCAATACGCGCGCCGTCGCCATCACCCACGTGCCCAGCCATGGCGGCCTAGTCAATCCGGTGGAAGTCATCGGGGAAATGGCGAGAAAATATGGGCTGATCTTCTTGCTGGATGCCTGTCAGTCGGTGGGACAGATCGATCTCGACGTCAAGAGAATAGGCTGCCACGTGCTCACCGGCACCGGCCGCAAATTTTTGCGCGGACCTCGCGGAACGGGCTTCCTCTACGTGGCCGATGAGATCATTGATAGCATTGAACCTCCCTTTATTGACCTGCACTCGGCGCGCTGGAGCCGTCGCGATAGCTATGAGTTCGCGCCCGGTGCCCGGCGTTATGAAACCTGGGAGGGCAATGTGAGCGGAAAAATAGGGTTGGCGCGTGCGGTGTGCTATGCCCGTGAGATCGGTGTCGATCAGATCGAGCAACGCGTCACATGCCTGGCGGCGCAGTTGCGGCGAGAACTTGCGGCGATACCCGGCATCGTTGTGGAGGATAGGGGCCGACAGAAATGTGCTATTGTGAGTTTTCAAAAAAGGGGTGAGGCCGCTGCGGCGCTGGCGGCACGCCTGCGCGAAAATAACATTAACGTCTCGGTCACCGAGCTATCATCCGCCCGCCTCGATCTCGGCGAGCGCGGCCTCGATAGCCTGTTGCGTGCGTCCCCCCACTACTTCAATACTGAAAATGAAATCGACCGCTTTATCGAAATTGTCAAGCGGCGGCAATAATTTCGAGTTCGAAGTCCCGTTGAAAATGGCCCATACCTTGTACCCGTGTCGTCCGCTAAAATCTGCATCCGGAGTTCGAAACGCAATGTTAACCTCACAGGCATCATTATGAAGCAAGCAAAATTACTCCTTATCGCGCTGATTGCATTATGGCCACCGCTATCACTGGCCCATGACCACCTAAAAGGCGCTATTGAAGTGGTTCATCCCTGGGCCAGACCCACGCCGATTGCCTCTGTTCCTGCCGCGGCGTATTTTGTCATTAAGAATCTGGGCAAAGAGAATGACCGGCTTTTATCGGCGGAACTCGCGGAAAACTACGCCAAGAGTGTTGAAATACACGAAACGGCGATGCGCGACGGCATGATGCGTATGCGCCGTATTGATCAAGCGCTGAGCATTGCCGCCGGAGGCGAAGTCGTGTTTGAACCCGGCGGCAAACATGTCATGATCATGGGATTGCAGGCGCCGCTTAGGGCAGGGGAGCAATTTCCTCTCGTGCTGACGTTTGAAAAAGCCGGCCGAGTTAAAGTAAAGGTGCAGATACAGACTGAGCCCGTAAATATTAGGTTGAAGGAGTACTAGTACTCCTTCAACCTAATATTGCCGGGTTCAGCGTTTGCCTGGTGCTCCTCAGCGAGGCGCAGTCCGCAGGGAAGGGTGGTTCCCTTTCCAAGCACTGCAACGCTGCTGAGGAGCACCAGGCAAGCGCCCTCGGCAACTGGTACGCCAGCCCGGTGCTCCATGCGTTGCTCTAATCACCTACATCCCTGTAGGGATACGGGTGAG
>JAAUXX010013586.1_pt1 | contig 49976 bp, 39 predicted proteins | sample 7278111 | NCBI WGS metagenome assembly JAAUXX01 (sample SAMN14350116, study PRJNA611818) | marine sediment metagenome | isolation source: surface marine sediment (1.8m) | place: French Polynesia: Moorea | collected 2018-08
CGGCTTTGGCGTGACTAGCGCCAGGGACGAGCGCGGGACCGGGCCATGGATGGCCCAGGGAACGCAAAAGCCGTCACCCGGCCCTCTCTGTGCGGTCTTGCCGAGCTTAAGTTAATGGCATTGACCGCATGAAAGACGGCACTCTTTCGCCAAGAGTCGTGATTAAACTTCCGTCGCAATGCCATTGGTATATCGTTTGGTATTCGCTACAGCAAATTTTTCCACGCCGTGTATTGGCGTGGGAGTTGGTGCCAATTTTGTTTGGTTTAATGGCGTTGGCTGTGGTGGCGCTTTTATGAGTGCTGTAGCGTCTCGGTGCTTGAAATCAAACTTATTAGCGATGGTTTTGATAAACGCGATGCACCCAGCGCAAAATCTCATCGAATTCCAGTCGCAGTTCCTCCAGCGGTTCGGGGTATCGGCTGGGCCAATCCAAACCGTAGCCTTGTGGCCTCGCCAAGGGTGCCCACAAAGATGCCGCCGCCACATCCGCCCGGCTAAAGGCCTCGCCGGCCAAAAAATCATGCTGTCTGAGACGCGAGAGCATTTTTTCAGCCACTGACCGAAGGCGCACCGCCGATGCTTTGGCGGCCTCTTCGTTGATATTCATGTAGGCGCGAAACCTCGGCGCGAGCTTGGGAAAGATAATTCGCAGCAGCGGCTTGCGGTACCACGGCCCGCCCTGGCTAAAAAATGGAATCAGAATGGCGGGGTGGTCTAGTAAATAATGATAGGACACAACGCGCACGTTAATGCCGACCTCCGCGTCGGCTTCCTCTTCCCAGGCCAAGGCCTCTGCCTTTGTTCCGCTATCCACCGGCGTCAGGGCTTTGTCGGGAAACTTGTCGTCGAGATAAGAAATGATATCGCTAGAGCCCTGCACCACCTTATCGCCATCCACTATCACCGGTACGGAGGAACGTTCGGCAATCTTTTTTATGGCTTTAACGTGCGGGCCGGGCAGTAGATTTTTCTTTTTATACGCGATGTTCTTGTGGTCCAGAGTCCATCTGACCTTTTCGCTGAAATGGGAAATAGGAAACTGGTAGAGTGTGATCATACGTCCCCCGACGCCTAATTTTTACGTTGAATCAGCTCAATTTTATAGCCGTCCGGATCCTCCACAAAGGCGATCACGGTGGAGCCCCCCGCCACCGGCCCGGCCTCCCGCACTACCTTGCCGCCGGCGGCTTTGATGTCCTCGCATGCGGCGTAGCAGTCTTCGACACCGATGGCGATATGGCCGAAGGCCGTGCCGAGTTGGTATTCGCTGACGCCGTAATTGTAGGTCAATTCAATGACGGCCGACTCCGACTCGTCGCCATAGCCGACAAACGCCAGCGAGTATTGGTATTTTTCATTTTCCGACCTGCGCAGCAGACGCATGCCCATCACTCCGGTGTAAAAATCGATCGCACGCTGCATATCGCCGACGCGTATCATCGTGTGTAAAACTCTTCGCATCACGACCTCCAATTAAATTAAGCGCTATTTGCATCCTCGGTTTCAGGTAGGTTCTTTTTCCTTCTGATCTGCCTGCAATACCTGTCTTAACTGCTCCATGCGTTGGCGAACGGCAACGCCGTAGCTCTTGTCATCGCCCCACAGTTCAGACAGTACGGCCAGCGTCTGCTCATCGTGTTTGGTGAATAACTTGCCCGCGTGTTCGGCCGCGACCTTATCATGCCCCAATAACTGCAGGGCTTCAACGCCCAGATAAAGTGCCGAGTCAAAGGTTTCGCGGCGAAAACCATCCACTTGGCTGCGCATCAACGCGTAGGCGTGTCGGCGATCGACCGCGCGCGCGAGAATTTTTAAATGGGGGAAATGTTTTTTTGCCGTGGCGATAATCTCCAGGGTCTTGTCGGGCTCATCGACCGCGATGACCAGCAATTTTGCCTCCGCGGCGCCTGCCGCGGTGAGCAGTTCCAGGCGCGCGGCGTCACCGTAATACACCCGGTTTCCGAAGCGACGCACGAGATCGATCTGGCCCGGGCTGTGATCCAGAATCGTCAGGTGATAGCCCTGCGCACTCAATAGACGACCGATAATCTGGCCAAAGCGGCCATAGCCGGCGATGATGACTTCATCGGTAGCGTGGATGTCTTCGTCTTCCTCGCCGGCGTCCTGGGAAGGGCGGCCAAGGAAAAATTCGTACAGCACGATGAGCAGTGGCGAGACCAGCATGGACAATGCCACCACGACGGTGAGTAGATTGCCGGTGGCGGTATCGAAAACGGCAAACTGCTTGCCGGCGGAGACGATGACGAAGGCGAATTCGCCGCCTTGGGCCAAGGCCAAGGTGAATAGTAGGCCTTGGCGGAGGGCCATTTTAAAGATCCTCGCGAGTACGGCGAGCACGCCGGCTTTGATTAACATCAGCGCCATGACAGCGAGGGAAATTTGCAGAGGATTATCGAATAGCAGTTGAAAATCGATGCTGGCCCCAACGGTGATAAAGAACAGACCCAGCAATAATCCTTTAAAGGGCTCGATGTCGACTTCCATCTCGTGGCGGAACTCACTTTCGGCCAGCACCACGCCGGCGAGAAAGGTCCCCAGCGCTGGCGATAGTCCGATGGCCTGCATCAGGGCCGCGATAGCGACCACCACCAGCAGGGCAAAGGCGGTAAATATTTCCCGCAACCGGGTCTCGGCGATAAAACGGAAAATCGGCGCAGACAAAAATTTTCCACCGACGATAATGGCGACGATGGTTGCCACTGAGACGGTAATCTGCGCCAGCAGCGGCAAATCGTCAATCAGGTTGGTGCCGTGCTCGTCAGAAACCGGGGTCGTGGCCGACAGCGCGAGCAGCGGCAGCAGGGCCAAGATGGGAATCACGGCGATATCCTGAAACAGCAGGACCGCGAAGGCATTGTTGCCAGCCTGAGTTTTCAGCAGTCCGCGTTCACTCAGCGATTGCAAAACGATGGCGGTGGATGAAAGGGCCACCGCCAGGCCGATGGCGAGCGAAACGTTCCAGGTCTGGGAGGTAAACAGCAGCAAGGCTGCGGTGACCAGTGCGGCCGTTAATGCCACCTGCATGCCGCCGAGGCCAATAATGGGACGGCGCATTTCCCACAGGCGACGGGGTTCGAGTTCCAAGCCGATAAGAAACAGCATCATCACCACGCCGAACTCGGCAAAGTGCATGACCTCGCTTTGCTCGCCGACCAAGTGCAGAACATAAGGGCCGATAATGACGCCGGCCAGTAGATAGCCGAGAACCGACCCTAGGCCCAGCCGCTTGGCAATGGGCACCGACAGTACCGCCGCGCAGAGGTAAATTAGCGCACTAAGTAACATATATCCCCCAATCCGTATAAGCAGCTGCAAAATAGCATATTTTTTCCGCTTACTCTCGCAATCGATATTTTTGAATAGCATAAAGCCCAGTTCAGGCGGCATCTTTGCCGTCTTAACAAGCGTCATTGAATACGTTTTTTTACTTTTTATTGTCACGATCCACTTTGACTTGGGTGCACATCTGGTTAAGATGGTGGCCGTCACCGAAGTATCCGCCGTAATTCAATAACCACAAAAAAATTATGGATAAGAAGACGCTATTTTTCGGTATCGACGTTGGCTCCACCACGGTTAAGGTGGTGGTCGTGGACGAAGTCACAAAAGCCATTCTCTGGCGTAAATACCGGCGCCACGAAACGCGCCAGGCCGAATGCGTGATGGCGATGCTGGCGGAAATTCTCGCCGCCTTTGCCGACACCCCGTCGAACAATGTGCGCGCCTTCATCACCGGCTCCGGCGCGGCGCCACTGCAGGAGCATATCGGGGCGAAATTTGTGCAGGAAGTCAACGCGGTCACCCTCGCGGTGGAAGCGCTGCATCCCGATGTGTCGAGCGTGATTGAACTGGGCGGCCAGGATGCCAAAATCATCATCTTCAAGGAGAACAGCGAAACCGGTGAAAAGCGTGCGCTGACCTCCATGAACGACAAGTGCGCCTCCGGCACCGGCGCCACCATCGATAAATGCGTGGTCAAAGCGGGCATGCCGCCCGAGCAGTTGGCGACCTTGACATTCAACCCTGAAAAACTGCATCACGTCGCCGCCAAGTGTGGGGTGTTTGCCGAGACCGATATCGTCAACCTGGTCAAAAGCGGCATCCCGGCGGCAGAAATCATGTGTTCCCTGGCCGATGCCATCGTCGGCCAGAACCTCTCGGTGCTGACGCGCGGTAATACCCTGAAGGACAAAGTATTATTGCTCGGCGGCCCGAATACCTACCTGCCGTTTTTGCAAGACTGCTGGCGCTACCGGATTCCGCAGACTTGGGAAGAGCGCGGCTACGGCTATCCGCGCGATGTCGCCATCGAAGAATTAATCTTTACTCCGCAAAATTCCGAATACTACGCGGCCTACGGGGCCGTGTTGTTTGGTATGGTGGAAAAGCAATTTGTCGCATTCAGGGGTTTGCACGCGCTGGAAGAATTTATCGCCGTCGGCCGCCACGCGCAACTGGGCGAGAGCGCCGGGCCGCCGCTGGCTCACAGCGCCGACGAAGCGGAAGCATTTATCCAGCGCTACCGGATTGCCGATTTTCATCCGCCGGCGCTTTCCGTCAGCAAAAAAATACCCGGCTATATCGGCCTTGACGGCGGCTCCACCTCGAGCAAATGTGTGTTGCTCGATGAGAGCGGGGAAATCCTGCAAAAGATCTATCAGCTCTCCAAGGGCAATCCGCTGGAGGATATGAAAGACATGTTCCGCCAGTTGCGGGGCTGGGCGGCGCGATCGGGCGCTACCTTGGACATCCTCGGCTTCGGCGTTACCGGTTACGCCGGCGACGTGATGCAGTCGTCCCTCAATGCCGATGCCAATATTGTCGAAACCATCGCCCACATGAAAAGCGCCCAGCACTACTTTCCCGCGGTGGATGTTATTTGCGACGTTGGCGGCCAGGACATCAAGGTTCTGTTCATGGAAAACAAGACCATTAAAAATTTTCGTCTGTCCAACTCCTGCAGCGCCGGCAATGGCATGCTGTTGCAGGCCATGGCCGATCAATTCGGCATCCCTGTGACGCAGTATTCGGACAAAGCCTTTAATGCCCAACTGTCGCCCACTTTTAGCTATGGCTGCGCGGTATTTTTGGATTCCGATCGCGTCAATTTCCAAAAAGAAGGATACAACGGCGAGGAATTGTTGGCGGGCCTGGCCCTGGTGCTGCCGAAAAATATCTGGCAATACGTGGTGCAGATCCCCCGCATGGCGGAACTGGGGCGCGTGTTCGTCCTGCAGGGCGGCACGCAAAAAAATCTCGCCGCGGTCAAAGCCCAGGTCGACTACATTTGCGAGCGCGTGCCGGAAGCCGAGGTGCACGTGCATCCCCACACCGGTGAAGCCGGCGCGCTCGGCGCTGCCTTCGAAGCCATGCGCGTGGTCAAACGGCGGGGCCATTCCACCTTCGTGGGCCTTGAGGCCGCCATTAATCTGCAGTACCGCACGCGCAACGATGACAGCACGCGCTGTGATTTTTGTGCGAATAACTGCTCGCGCACCTTTATCGATGCCGTTACGCCCGATAACGAAATTGCGCGTTACATTGCCGGATTTTCCTGTGAAAAAGGTACGGTGGAAGATCACGACGCGTTGCGCAAACTCAATAAAACGCGGCGCGAGCGCATGAAAACCTACCCCAATCTGGTGGACTTCGAAGCGACCTGGAATTTTAAAGCCTTCTACCAGCCCGCGCCCCTGCCCGCCGAGGGAAGCCCCATGGACGCCATTGAGCTCAAGAAAAACTGGCTTGGGAAACTCAAGCATCACCGCTGTGTGCGCGGTTTCCAATGCTCTGCGCAAGCGGCGCGGGAGAAACGGGCAAGTCTGCGCGTTGGTATGCCCAAAGCCTTGAACATGTGGAGCACTGGCCCCTTTTGGCGCGCCTATTTTGAAACGCTGGGCGTCAAGTCGCGCAACGTGGTGTTTTCCGATGACACCAGCGAGGAAATGTGGCAAGCGGGCGGCAAATACGGTTCGGTGGACCCCTGCTACCCGGCCAAAGTCGTGCAGGCCCATATTCACAACTTGCTATTTGTCCACCACGAGAAAAAACCGCTCGATATTATTTTCTTTCCCTCCATCACCCACATCCCCACCTTTGTCGAGAGTGTGATGGATACCGCCTGCTGTCCCATTGTCGCCGGTACGCCCAAAGTCATCGGCGCCACCTTTAGCAAGGAAACGGATTTTTTCGCACAGCGCAATGTTCACTATCTGGATACCGCGGTATCGCTCAACGAGCCGTTGTTGCTGAAGCAAAAAATGTTCGATCAGTTTGAAAAAATTCTCGGCATCACCGAAGATGAAAATAATTTTGCCGTCGATCAGGCCTTTGCGGCGCTGGCCGCTTTCGATGCGATGATGCAAGAAAAAGGTCGCGCCATTCTCGACCAGGTGGAGGCCGACAATCGCGTCGCTCTGCTGATGACCGGTCGTCCCTACCACAACGACCCCGGTATGAACCACGGTGTGCTGGAGGAGTACCAGGCCATGGGCTATCCGATTTTGTCCATGCGCTCGATTCCCAAGGATTCCGCCTACCTGAACAGATTCTTTGCCGACGATCTGCAAAAGGGGCACGTGGACTCACCGCTGGAAATTCACGATATCTGGCCGGAAAACTATAGCGTCAACAGCGTGCAAAAAGTCTGGGCCACCAAATTTGCCTCGCGCCATCCCAACGTCGCCATTCTCGATCTTTCCAGTTTTAAATGCGGCCACGACGCGCCCACCTACGGCCTGATCGATCGCATTGTTGGCGCTGGCGCCACGCCCTACTCCGCGCTGCACGATATCGATGCCAATAAGCCCTCCGGCTCGATCAAAATTCGGGTAAAAACTTACGGTTACACGCTCAAACTGGCGGAGGAAAAACTCGAGGATGAGCGGCGTAAAAAAATTGAACTGGAGAAATCGCTGGCTGCCAAACGCCTGGCCCTGTTGGAAAGCGCGCCGGCGCAAATCCGCAGCGATCAGGCCATCGTCAATGAAATTGAAAAACTCAAACACCAGGTCGAGCAGTTACAGGCGCCGGCTAGCTCCGGGGTAGTGCCGCACCTGATCGATCCGCGGGCGCCGCAAATTATCGACGCCATCCAACTGGATTAACGCTCACCGAAAAACGAGATCAAGCCTATGAAACTGGCGCAACACTCAGTGACTGACGACGTAGTGAAAGCCATTGATCCCAACGTATTTTTGAAACACGTCGATAACCAGCTGGTATCCTTCGAAGAACGCGAGCGCCAGCGCCTGGGTTTGGAAAAAAAACCCGCTGAGCACTGGCGCGATGACAACCCCCGCCGCTTTTCCGCGTCACAACGCGCGTCCACCACCATTCTGCACGCAGGCCTGACCATGGCGCACGACCTCTTTATTCAATCCGCCTTTCGCGGCCTGGGTTACAAAGTGGAAGCAATGGACGTGCCCGATAACGAAGCCCTGCAGTACGGTCGCGAATTCGGCAATCGCGGGCAGTGCAATCCCACCTATTTTACCGTCGGCAATCTGATTAAAAAATTAAAACAACTGCAGGCTTGCGGCCTCCGTAAAGAAGAGATTATCAACAACTATATTTTTGCCACGGTCGGTTCCTGTGGGCCCTGCCGGTTCGGCACCTACGTCACTGAGTACCGCAAAGCTCTGCGCGACTCGGGCTTCGAGGGTTTTCGCGTATTGCTGGTGCAGCAGGCTGGGGGAATCAAGCAGGCCACCGGCGAAGCATTGGGTTTGAAGATCGATGTTAAATTTTTTCTCACCATGGTAAAAGCCGTCATCATCGGCGATATTCTCAATGCTCTCGGCTATCGCATTCGCCCCTACGAAATCAATCCGGGGCAGACGCAGGCTACCATTGAGCGTGGTAAAGCGCGCATTGCCCGTGCGTTCGAAAGCAATAAGGGCTTGCTGCGCGCCCTGTTGACAACGCGCAAAGAGCTGCGCGCGATTCCCGTCGACCGTAGCCAGATCAAACCCAAGGTGGCCATTATCGGCGAGTTCTGGGCCATGACCACGGAAGGCGATGGCAACTACAAAATGCAATCGTTCCTGGAAAAGGAAGGCGCCGAAGTGGATATTCAACTCGCCATCGCCTGGCCCTTGTATCTCCTATGGGGCGCAAAATATGACACCGTCGAACGCGCAAAATTGAAAGGCGTGGATAAAGGCGGCAAAGAGGGCAGTAAATTCGCCCTCGAAAAAGTCGACGTGCGCAAGCGTCTGTGGATGCTCAACGCGGGCGATAAACTCGTGCGCGCGCTGTTTTATACCTACGCTCGTCTGCTCGGATTAAAACACCACGCGCTGCCCGATATGGACGAGATTGCGGCGATCAGCCATCGCTACTACGACAACAACCTGCGCGGCGGCGAGGGCCATATGGAAGTGGGCAAACTCATTCAAAACGTGGTTCACCAAAAAGCCAATATGACACTCAGCATCAAGCCCTTCGGCTGCATGCCCTCCAGCGCGGTTTCCGACGGCGTGCAATCGCTGATTACGGAACTGCACCCCAACGCCATCTTCCTGCCGATAGAAACCAGCGGCGACGGCGCCGTCAACGTTTACAGCCGGGTGCAAATGCAGTTGTTTAAGGCGCGGCAAGTGGCGCAAAAGGAAGTGGAAGCCGCGCTGCAAAAACTCGGGATGAGTTTTGACGAGTTTCAGCGCAAAGCCCGCTCGATAGAAAAATACCGCGGTGCCTTGCATAAAAGCCCGCATAAAGGGGCGTGTACTTCTTTGGATTTGGTGCACGATGTGGCCGCGCGCTTGTAATGCCTTCACTAGCCTCTCCTTTCTCCCTTTTTTGATGGTTTAAACTGCGCGTCTATATTTTCCATGTGCCAATTTCAATAAGATTAGTGTTAAAAGGTCCAAGCACAGCATCTTTGTTCAAATGTAAATCGGATATTATTTCGACTGGACGCCTGCTTGTGGAAACGCCATCAGTCGGCGGTCACCTTGTTAAATACTCCGCTTTGTCCTTTGTAATAAGCCATACCATATATGTCTGCAAACTCCTTAACCATCATCTCCAGTGCCTCGAGTTTGTCGTAACCAATTTTTCTAAAATGATCCAAGCGAGAATGCATGTCGTAGTCCACGTCTGACTTCGGCGTGGCTTTGGTTTTCACCAAAAGGTACTCAGCCTCACTGCTCTTCACGAATTCCATTTCTGAATTCTTCCGTATCATCAGCTGTAGGTCATCTTCGCCAAAAGTATAGCTATCTGAGAATTCACTGGGGTGAGTGTGCAACGTGCCAACAAAGGTAGCTTCTTCAGGCAATTCCATATCCATATCGATACCAAACCTCTGACCGGTTTTCTCATTCATTGGTAGTAGATATCCTTGGTAATTGATAAAGTTAACTCCAGCTTCTCGAAGCCCATTGGCAGTGCTGTCTTGCCATACTCGTGAAAACAGACCACTTAATGCTGATAGGTCGATATGTGTAGGAGCGGAATCCGGATCATTCGGTAAACCATTTGCAAAAATATATTTCGCTGGTTGTGGGTTGGCAAGCAGTGCCTCGCCAACATCAATTTTTAAGCTTCCGGGCCAATCTCCGTAAATAGTTAATCCCACGTTATCAATAACTTTCTTCGCATCTACTATGCCTTGCTCAAGAAGTGAGATGTTCTCAGGTGTTGGATTGGAGATATAGTTGCGTGAAAATTCTGCCACCGCTTCGGTGTAGATGCTCAGCAATTTTGACTCAGCCTCATTCTCATTTCCCGAAAGCATTCTATTTACTAGTTTCGATAGTTCCTCGTAGGCGGTTTCTTCACCGCTTATACTCCGGACAGCGGATAAAATTTTGTCAACGATCCCCGCATCTTCACCAACAGCCTTATCTATTAGAATTTCCCTGCCCGCTTCGGTACTAAGCAATATCGATATTATGTCTTTGGTGTTTTCCCGTTCTTCCGAAGAACCTCTAATTTGGATATGGGTTCTTTCATTGTCGAAGGCCTTGAGAAGCCGCTGGTTTGAAAAGCGACTAATGACTAGTCTATCGGGCTTTTGGCTTTTTTTATACGCGTCTATTAAACTGGAATTGTTGCTGCTGAATACGAGCTTGTCCATGATCGTTTGGTTGTCCCGATACTCCATGTTCACGGCTTTTCCAAGCAGTTCTTCAACAAACATATCGCCGTGTGCTTGGTACAAATCAGATATACCTTGGGAGATTTTGGATCTTACAGCGGCAACATCATTATTTTTCCATATATTCGCGATGACTGGAGAAAATAATCCTTTTGCGGATTGACCCTGTGAGGCCAGATAAAGCTGATTCAAATACTCGGTTGCTGTCTGCTGAGAAGGCGCGTCAGCGATGATATTCACCAACCTATCACGCGAGATGTTTTTATATTGAAGTCCAGAGCGACTATCAACCGTATTATAATGAGCGTCAAATGGGAATATGCTATTTATCAAAAGGCTTTCGTAATCCTTATCTCCATGGTCATTGTTGAAGGCATTATTGCTTATGAGACGACGTATGTTTTCTTCCCAGATGTCGGAACTTGACGCAAGATTTGAGATATCTTCTGTATTGATTGGCTTAAAACCACCAGTACTAAAGGTGTCGAAGGAGCCTAACTCAGTAAAAGTTGTTTTCATAAAAGATCTACCAAAAATAGCTTCGAGCCCAAAACTGAAGCTCTATGGCGTTTTTTCTAATGCCGCGCTTCCAATGTATTAATATGGCGGAATTCCTTTATAGGACATCGCTATGCCCGGATTGTTAACCTCGAGTCGAGACTGTCTGATATCGTCCGCCCGATAATTCAACGCGAGAAAAAAGACCAAGAATACCCACTGACTTCCACTCCATATATAGGCCATATCGCAGCACCAAGCATGATTTTACTCATCGACATTGAACGACCGAGCCTGATGATTATTTGTGATATCCGAGGGTGGTGTGGATATAGTCGGATACTTCCGTATTTTGAGCTATCAGCTCAAATTTACAATAAACCAAAAGTAATAATGTAGAGCCAAGGCCTTGGCGTGACTATTGCATTTGGCGTGACGCTAAGTCTCTATTTTGTTGGATTAAAATACCCTACTGACTGAAATGCACGGGCCTGTTTTTTTCGATGAACCAGATAGAAGACGGGCAGATTGGAGGTACCATTAAGCAGATTCCACCGCCTCTGCGCCGATTTCACGATATGCATTTTTGACGGCAGAGGCACCGTACTTACGTTCCAAACGCCGCATCGTGAAGTGGGCGCGGGCCATGTCCTGGAAATGCTGCATGAAAATGGTGTTTAGGGCCGCGCCGCCCGCCGCGCCGACCAGGGGCACCATCTGCGCTGCGGCTTTGTCTGAAACCACCACCCCGAAGCGGGCGGCGATGGCGGCTACCAGGCGGGCCAGCGCCGGACCGCCGGCAGTGGACAGGCCTTGCTGGGAAATATGGCGGTGCGCGGAGGATACCGACAGGGCCAGCGCTAGGCGTATGCCGTAGTAACCGGTATCGGCGGAGTCATCTTCTTCACTGCGGCCGCCCAGGGCAAATACTTCCATGCACGCCAGGCGCCCGTCGATTTGTTTAAGATTCTCTCCCTCGGTGCGCGCAATTTCCGCGATCGAACGCAGCATAATGGTAGTGGTGATAGGCAGTTCAATCAGCAATGCCGGCAGGCCACAAAATCCTCCGAAGGCGCCGGTGCCGGCGGCCACGATTTTATACAATGGTTCTCTGGCGTCGTTCGCCGCACTGCGGTGTATGGAGGCAACGGCGGCTTGCAGGGACTTGTGGACGGCGGCCTCGCTGGCCTTCTCTATTTTGTGGTAGACGCGCTTGGGCAACAGCTTCAGGCCCATTTCAAAGGGAGTGCCGACAATGCTGGTTAAACGCGCCGCCAGGCTGGGGTGTTCGAGCGCCGTGCGCGCGCGAAACATCAGCACTTGATCTTCCGCAGAAATACTGGAGACGATTTCATTCATAATTTGGCGCGATCCGATGGTTTTCAAAGGCAGCTATTATACGGCTAATTATGTCATCGGTAGGTCGTTATCGATTGGCGAAGCCCCGCCTGCCAGGGTAGCTGTCTGTGGGTCCTCACATATCATTCAAATTATTTAACGGATTGCTCGTCCAATGTTGTTGCTAAAGGTCAATATTGAAGGTTTGGAGCTGGTGCATTTGCTGCGGGGCGAGCGCATCTCAAGTCTGATCTGTTATCGGTCGTCGCGCCCGGCGCCGTTTGCACCATTCATTGATAAGCGAAGGGATGGCGGCGCTTATCCCAACCACGCTGGCGTCCACCCTTGTCAAGAGGCGCGCCTTGCTGAGGCACACCAGGCAAACGCTGAACCCGTCAATATCATGTTGAAGGAGTACTAGTGCTCCCTTGCTATCGCTGTTTTACGCCGATAAGTCATTTTCCGTTCCACCGCCAAAAGGTAAAGACGATGCGTATCCCTTTTTGACTTCAATCAACTGTGCTCGGCTTACACACAATTTTCATCGAAAATTGGTCTTTGTCAGCCAAGTGTTTTGACTGTTTTAGGAGGTTTGATATTATTGCGAACATTAAAGAGCACCGATCTTAACGGTGTCGTCAAGATATTCCCTTCCTTGGTCCAGTTTGGACGGCTGCAAAAATTTACAATTCTTATCCACCATCGGTTCACAGAGGTATTGTGCCTGGCTGAAGCAGTGTCATTTTGCGCCAAATAAAGGTAAAGGGGGATTGAAAAACGGCAAGGAACCAAGGAAAAATGGCAAATTTCATCTACCTCGACGACTCGCAACTCTTATCCAGCGGCAGCAACCGGCAGTGTTTTTTTCACCCACGGGATGAAAATCTGTGCGTCAAGGTACTGCATGCTTCCAGTCCCCAAAAAACGCAGAACCGGGAGTTGCGCTATTTTAACAGCCTGCATCGACGGCCTGTATCCTGGCATATGGTGTCGCGCCTGGTGGATGTCGTGCCCACTAACCGGGGGCGTGGGGTAGTCTTTGAGCTAGTGCGCGATTTCGACGGCGCGGTCGCCAAAACCCTGGACCATTATCTGCGCCTTGAGGATCCGTTTTTCAATTGCCTGGTGGTGGCAAAGGTCGAGGAACTCAAGGCTTACCTCTACCGCGAAGCCATTATCTTCCGCGATTTGATTGCGCTCAACGTCGTATTGCAGCGTGTGGATGCCCGCACTTACAAACCGGTGGTGGTCGACGGCATCGGGCACAACGATTTCATCCCGCTCTGTAACTACAGCACGGCCATGAGTCGCAAAAAAATCGTTCGCACCTGGAATCGCAAAAAGCACAAGTGGTTCGATAAATACACCGCGATTCGCGATGGCATTCTCGCCTACCCCGATCATCCTGCCCTGAATTGAGTGAAATCCCGAGCAGGGAGCGAGCCACGGGGCGATTCTTCGTGGTTTGTTGCGGCGGGGATTGATGTAAAATTGCGCGCCTTCGTCAGACTATTAGCCCGCCTCCGCCTGGCGGAATGGGCTATTTTCCCTCTGTAATCAAAAGTGTTGGGTGACACCCGTGAACCAAAGACAGCAAGGCGCCGTGCTTGCGCTGCTGGCCTATAGCCTATGGTCCCTGGCGCCTATTTACTTTAAGGCGCTGGACTTTGTGTCGGCGGCCGAGGTATTGGCGCACCGCATTGTCTGGACTTTCGTGCTGACGCTTATCGCCGTATTTGTTTTGCAGCGATACGCCGAGCTGCGCGCCGTCGTGCTAGATAAAAGCAAGCGGCTGGGGTTGCTGTTGTCGACCCTGTTGGTCAGCGCCAATTGGGGAGGCTTTATCTGGGCGGTGCAAAACGATCAGATACTAAACGCCAGTCTTGGCTACTATATCAATCCTCTCATCAGCATCCTGTTGGGGATGGTATTTCTCAAGGAAAAACTCAGTTTCACGCGCAAAATCGCCGCCGGTCTGTGCCTCGTTGCCGTGTTACTGGAGTTGGTCAATTTCGGCCGCCTGCCGTTTCTCGCTCTGATGTTGGCGACCAGCTTTGGTTTGTATGGCCTGGTGCGCAAGAAATTGGCCCTGGACAGCGTTGTCGGGCTGGCCTGCGAGACCGGGCTCCTGCTGCCCCTGGCGATCGCATATTTATTGCTTTGCGATAACCCGGCGGCGAGATTTTATGGCATTGCTTGGCATCAAGTCATACTGCTGTTGCTGGCGGGGCCGGTCACCATGGTTCCCCTGGTGTGTTTCGCCGCGGCGGCAAACCGCATCAGTCTCGCGGCGATGGGGTTTTTTCAGTATGTCGCGCCCACGGGCATGTTGTTGCTGGCCATATTCTTGTATGGTGAACCTTTCAGCGATGCCAAAAAGGTGACGTTTTTCTTCATCTGGGTGGCCCTGGGAATTCTCGTAATGGACTCCGTTAGACGGGAGCTCAAGCGCAAGCACTATCGGGAAGCCGGATCTTCAGTTTAGTCTTTCGATAACCAACGTCAGCTTGCCCACGCCGAAGCCGAACTTGCGCAGCACGGTTTTGTTGAGCAGCCGGTTTTCCGACACTAAATACAGCCAGTCGTCCAGTTTTACCTTAATGGTGCCGTCTTTGTACGGCACGTTCAAATCATAGACCCAGTGGAAGGCGAAGCCTTCGACCTGCCCCATGGCCACCCCTTCAACGTCATCAGCGGTGCCGGAGTAGCGACCGTCGCCAAGGTGCTCCAGGGTCCACAAGCGCTTGCTGACTTCGCCGTCATCGAAGTAAAAGGTTTCGTCTAGGTAACCGGTCTCTCCCTCCCACCACGCTTGGATGTCAGCGCTGAATTTGCGGGTCACCTCGCCCTTGCGGTTCTGTAAAATTCCGTAGGCTTTTAATTCGCCGGAAAAAAATTCCCGCAGGTCGAGTTGGGGCTGCCGTCCTTCGTAAGTCTCGATCGTTGCTTGGCTGCATGATGTCATAAGCAATACCACAAAATAGAATACATAGCGATTCATACGCTGGCCTTTTAAGTAAACGTTCACTTGCCGCCGGCAGACGCGGATCGCAGCAATTTGGCTCGCAACTTGGGACGAGAGGAGTTTTCCGCCAGCCAGATACCGGCGAAACCGCGAGCAAATTCCGGGTCTGGCACTGCGCCGATATACTGCCGGTTGAAGTAAAAGCTGGCGTGCAGATTTTCATCCACGAGCAGCGTCAGTGTGTCGTTTCTATCCACGTCCGGCCAAATGCCGTCCAATTGCTGCATCCAGCCCTGCAGATCTTCGCGACTGCCAAATTCCAGCTTTTCCAGTTGACGGGTGGTTTCACTAATCAACTGCGCTTTGCCGAAAGACCGCAGATATCTAAGCTCCAGCGCGAAGGGTTGGGAAAAGGTGAACCTACTACCGCTGCTGTAGAGCTTGGCTTCATAAATATCCCACAAGGCGAAGCGCAGGGTCGCCTCGCCCAACTTATTCATGTCTTGCCACGGCGCACTTGTTGGTGTCGCCTGAGCCGGTAAGACCATTAGAAAAACTAGAATACTAGCAATTGAGCGCAACATGACCGTTGGATACCTTTTGCAGTGAACAGTAGAGTGGCATCGCCAGGCCCCACACCAGAGCCAGCAGGGGGACTGTGAGCGCCACAGAAAGCCCAAATTCCACGGCGCCCAAAAAGTAGCCCCCCAGATAGCTGGTGCTACCACCGAACGCGCCGAGCAAGGCCTGATAGGTTGGCGGCAGTTTGACTAACCAGGACATGCTGTGATTCAGCGTTAGAGCGAAGGCGAGCCACAGTAGCGCTAACCACAAGGGGAACAGTTGCGATGGAAAAATAAAGACACCGGTCTGCTGCAATAGGTAGTCAAAAGTAATACCCGCCGCCGCGACCAGCACCATGAGTTTGCCGTCGGCGATCTTTGACGGGCTCAGTGCGAAGTGCAGCGCGATCAATACCAAAATCGGCAGGGTCCAGGCGCCCTGACCAATCACGCTCATTGCCCACACGCACTGAAAGATGACAAAATTGGTAATTTTGAAGTATGGCGGTGGCGATGTGGCGTTGGGGAGAATATGTTTCCACGCTCGCATAAAATAACGACCTCAAAGCGATAAAATATATCGATTTATACTGCCGGCTTGCGCTTTCGGATGATGACAGGTGCGTCTGTCTACCTTTTGAATCGCCAACAGGTGTTGAGCGGTGCTCCCTGATCGGAAAAACGTTGAACTGTCTGTGCCATGCGACGAGTGGCGCCCGACAAGTGCTCAACCGCAACTCAATCGCAGCTCAATTGCAATATACTGTTGCAATATACTGACCGCTGAGAATTCCTTTTTTAAGTGTTTTGTCTGGTATGCCCTTCCAAAAACGCCTGACGCATAAATTGATGTCCTCCCGAACCCATCAATTCTGGGCGCTAAACCTGTTTGGTTGGGCCGGCTATGGCTCCTTCGTCTCGCTGAGTGCGTTTTTGTGGCGCAAGGAACTCGTGTTTCAGCTGTTTTATGCCCTGCTCGCCACGGTGACAGGCCTACTCATCAGCCTGGTCATGCAGGCCTGTTATCGCCGCTTCTGGAATTTCCCCCCGGTCAAGCGCGGGCTTTCTTCTCTGCTGGTGGTCGGCGTGGGCACCGGGGTGTGGGCCTATATCAAGATGAGGGCCTACATCGACATGATGGTGCTGATCGGCGTAGACACCGACCACAAGAAAGAAGGCGGCCTGTCGGAGTTTTTTGGTTGGTACACCTATTCCTTTTTCATTCTCTTAAGCTGGGCCGCGCTCTACTATGGCATCAAGTACTACCAGATGTTGCAGGAGGAGCGCCAACGCTCGCTGAGGGCGACGTCGATGGCGCATCAGGCCCAGCTGAAAATGCTGCGCTACCAGTTAAACCCGCATTTTTTATTCAACACATTAAACGCCATTTCCACCTTGATTCTCGACAGCCAGACCAAAATAGCCAACACCATGGTAACCGAGCTATCCAAGTTTCTGCGCTATTCGCTGGAAAACGACCCCATGCAGAAGGTGGACCTGGCGCAGGAAATCAGCGCCCTGCAGCTGTATCTGAATATTGAGAAAGTGCGCTTTGAAGATCGACTGCGATTGGATATCGACGTGGAAGACGCCGCGCGGCAAGCCTTGATTCCGAGTATGCTGCTGCAGCCACTGGTGGAGAATTCCATAAAATATGCCGTCTCGAAAAGTGAAAATGGCGGCGTGATTCGCATTGCGGCCCGGGTCTTCGCCGCTGAACTGCTGGTCGAAGTAAGCGACGACGGCCCCGGCACCCCCCTGCGGGATGGCAACCTGCCCGGTTTCAAGGGGGTCGGCCTGCGCAACTTTCGCGAACGGCTGCGGCAAATCTACGGTGACAACCATGCCTGCAACTTCAGTCAGGTCGAGCCCCATGGGCTAAAAATAAGTATAAGAATTCCTCATGAAACCAGCGTAGCGGAGAAGCAAAGTGAGCGGCTCGATAAGCACCCTGATAGTGGACGACGAATCTCTGGCGCGCCGGGGTCTGAAAATTCGCCTGCGGGAATATGACGATATCGCCCTGGTCGGTGAGTGCGCCAACGGCCGCGAGGCGCTCAAGCTGATTGCCGAACAACGCCCGCAGCTGGTGTTTCTGGACATCCAAATGCCCGGTCTGGACGGCTTCGACGTCGTCAAGGGCATGCAGGGCGACGATATGCCGATGATCGTCTTCGTCACCGCCTTCGACCAGTACGCGGTGGACGCCTTCGAGGTGCACGCGGTGGATTACGTGCTAAAACCGGTGGAGACAGAGCGTCTGGCGCATGCCGTCGCCAAAGCCCGTGCGCGCATCGAGGAAAGCGCCGCGCTGTCACAGAAAGAAAAGCTGTTGTCGCTGATCGGCGACATCACCGGCACCACGCCCGCTGACTTCAACGAAGCGCTGAGTGAGGCGACAGAAAAAAAACACTACCCGGAAAAAATTTCCATCAGAGACGGCAACAGTGTCAGCATTGTCAAAACCGCGGACATCGACTGGGTGGACGCGGCGGGCGATTATATGTGTGTGCACGTGGGCGACGATATCCACATCATGCGCATCACCATGAAGCAGCTGGAGGCGCAACTGAACCCGGAAATCTTCCAGCGCGTGCATCGCTCCACCATCGTCAATCTCACGCGCGTCAAGCAAGTGTGCGCCCATATGAACGGCGAGTACCACCTCATTCTGGAGGGCGGCGCGCGCCTGAAGATGAGCCGCTCATTCAAGGATAAGATGAAGCACTTTATGTAGGTAAGCGCTGAATAGATACACATTGTAAGTTGTGTTGCCAATTTGCATGCAAACGGCTCGGTGGTGGCAACCTGTCATTCGTCGCACCCGTTTGTCCCTTCACCTCATTCCCCCGACCGGCGCGGTGAACTTTGTTAAGGTAGGCGCTCACCTCTAACCGCTGTTCGCGGAGCGAGCCACCAGCCCGCTTTGCACTAAGGAACGGAGCTATGAACCTCACGGCCAGCGCGTTGAAAAATCCCGCCGGGGCGGCGGTCGGCATTGCCATCATCCTGTTTTTTGGCGTCTTCAGCCTGAGCAAATTGCCCATCCAGCTGTTCCCCGATATCGAAAACCCGCAGATCACCATTCAAACCGGTTGGCGCGGCGCCTCGCCGACGGAAATCGAATCGGAGATTGTCGAGCCCATCGAAGACGTGCTGCAGGGCCTGCCTGGGGTCAAGGAAATGGAGGCCAACGCCAATGCCGGCAGCGCCTGGATCAATCTGCGCTTCGATATCGAGACCGATATGCAGAAAGCCTTGCTGAGCGTGATCAGCCGCATGAATCGCCTGCCGCCGCTGCCGCGCGACGCCAATCCACCGGTGGTCTCGCTGGGCGGCTGGGGCGGCAGCACGCCGGCGCTGACCTGGTTTTTCATGCAGGTACTGCCGGGCAACGACAAGCCGGTGGAGGACTTTATTCCCTTTGCCGACAACGTGGTCCGACCGAAAATCGAGGCGATTCCCGGCGTGGCGCGGGTCAGCGTCGGCGGTTGGAGCGCCATTGGCATCCAGGAGCTGGTGATTGAATTCGATCCTCGGCGAGCGGCGGAGCTGGGCATTACCATTCCGTCCATCGCGCGCGCGCTCACCCAGTCAGAGGATATTTCCGCCGGCTTCGTCGATGTCGAGCGCCGCCGCTATACCTTGAGGTTCTCCGGTCGCTTCAGCCCCGAGCAACTGGCGTCCATGGTGCTGGAATGGCGCGAGGGCCGGCCCATCAAGCTGGGGGACATCGCCACTATCCAGGTCCAACACCGCGAACGGCTGGATTTGGCGCGCCAAAACGGCAATCCCGCGGTGGGCATTCGCATCGATCGCGAGAGCGGTGCCAACGTGCTGGAGACGCTCCAGCGGGTTAAGACGGCGGTGGAGGAACTGCGCGCCGGGCCTCTGCGGGAAAGGGGCCTGGATATGCAACAGTCCTTTGACGCCTCGGTGTTTATTTACCGGGCGATCAACCTGGTGACCGGCAATCTCCTAGCCGGCATCGTGCTGGCGGTGGGGGTCCTGTGGTGGTTTTTACGCCGTTTTCGCGCCACGCTCATTGTCGCCATGGCGATTCCGATTTCCCTGTTCGGCACCTTTGTCATTCTCAATTTCAGCGGTCGAACCTTGAACGTGATTTCCTTGGCGGGTTTAGCCTTCGCCGTGGGCATGGTGCTAGATGCCGCCATCGTGGTGTTGGAAAACGTGGTGCGGCTGCGGGAAAAGGGCTTAACACCCATCGACGCCGCACTGCAGGGCACCGCGCAGGTGTGGGGCGCGCTGATCGCGTCTACCACCACCACGGTGGCGATTTTCATTCCGGTGGTGTTTCTAAAGGATGTGGAAGGTCAGCTGTTCGGCGACTTGGCGCTGACCATTGCCATCGCCGTGGTGATCTCGCTGCTGGTGGCGGTGGCCGTTATTCCGTTGGCCTCCCGGCAATGGCTCGGCGATACCGCCCTGGAGGACCACCACTCGCGCGCCTGGAACAAGATCACCACGGCGGTCATGCGCCTGACCAGCACGCCAAAAAAGCGCTGGTGCCTGATTGGCGGCTTGATCGCGGTGCCCGCCGCGCTCACCTACCTATTGCTGCCGGAGCTGGATTATCTGCCGCCGGTCAAGCGCGATGCGGTGGACTCCTGGTTTCAGTTTCCGCCGGCGACCAATCTCGACACCATTGAAAAAGAGGTGGTGGCGACCATGGAACAGCGCTTGCGGCCCTACATGGAGGGCCGCAAAGCGCCGGCGCTGAAGAATTACTACATTCTGGTGTGGCCGGGCGGCGGTGGCACCATGGGCGCCAGGGTCAAGGAGCAGTCCCAGGTAAAACAACTTGAGCGCCTGATTAACGAGGAGATCACGGCCAATATTCCGGATTTGCGCGCCTTCAGTACCCAGGGCAACTTGTTCGGCGATTTCGGCGGCGACCGCGCCATCCCCATCCACATCCAGAGTCGCGACAGTGAGGCGGCGCGCGCGCTCGCTTCCCAGGCCATGGGCTGGCTGCGCGCCGCCCTGCCGCAGGCCCAGGTGCGGCCGGAGCCCGGCCTGCAGCAGGCGGAGCCGGAGCTGCGCCTGCTTCCCATCGATCGCAGTATTCAGGAAAAGGGCTGGAGTCGGCGCGAACTCGGCACGGTGGCGCGCACTCTGGGCGACGGCCTGTACGTGGGCGAATATTTTGACGGCGTCCGGCGTTTGGATATTATACTGCGGGCGCAACAATGGCCCCATCCGGAAGCTCTGGCCAATACCCTGATCGCCACCGCCAGCGGCGGCGTGGTGCCCCTCAATGCGCTGACCGAGGTCAAGCGCACGGTGGGGCCGGATCGTATCCGCCGCATCGACCGCCGCCGCACCATCACCCTGGTGGTGTCGCCGCCGGAAAATATGTCGCTGGAACGCGCCCTTGGCATCATCAAGGCCGAGGTCGAACCCAAGCTGCTCGCCGGGCTGCCTGCGGATGGCAATATTCTTTACGGCGGCAGCGCCGACAGTCTGAAAAAGGCGCTGGCAACCATGGGAGAAAACTTTTTTGTCGCTTTGGGGATTTTGTTTCTGTTGATGAGCGCGCTGTTCCGCTCGCTCAAAGACAGCGCCCTGGTGGTGTTGGCGATGCCGTTGGCCACGGTCGGTGGCGTCATCGCTCTGCAGCTGCTCAACCTGCTGGTCTTTCAGCCGCTGGATTTGCTGACCATGATCGGCTTTGTGATTTTGCTGGGGTTGGTGGTTAACAACGCCATTCTGCTGGTGCACCAGACTCGCAGCGCCGAGCGCGAGGGCGTCAACCGCCATCAGGCCGTGGAGCTGGCCTTGCGCCTGCGGCTGCGGCCGATTTTTATGAGCACCCTGACCAGTATCTTCGGCATGCTGCCGTTGCTGATGATGCCGGGCGAGGGCAGTGTCATTTACCGCGGGTTGGCCGCGGTGATCGTCGGTGGCATGAGCGTCAGCACTATTTTTACCTTGGTGCTTTTGCCGTGCTTCTTACGCATGGGTGAAGCGACGCCGAAACTGGTGTCCTCGGGCGACCCCGAACGCCCGCAAACCAAACTGGAAATTGTCGCTTAGATGAGATCTATGAAACCACCCCCTGTTATGACTCGCGGCCTATTCGCGCTCGGTTTCAGCCTGCTGTCGCTTGCCCTCGGCGCGCAGGAAAGGCCGCCGGCGGTGGTGGAAGTGGCCGTGGTGGAAGCGCGGCCCATCGCCCCGACCATCTGGGTGCCCGGCACGGTCATCAGTCGCCAGGACTCTAACATTGCCTCGGAGGTCACGGGGGTGCTGAAAACCGTGCTCGACGTTGGTGACCGCGTGCAACAGGGCGCGGTGTTGGCGCGGGTGAATGACCGCCAGCTGCGGCTGCAACTGGCGCGCGACCGGGCCGATCTGGCGCGCCTGGAAGCAAAGCTGGTGTTTGCCCAGAAGCAGTTGGAGCGGACCCGACGCCTGTCCGCCAGTAACAGTACCGCCGAGTTCAGGACCGACGAATTGCAAATGGAGCGCGACGTGCTGCGCCAGGAAATTACTCTGGCCAAGGTCAAGATCGCTGACACCGAATATTCGCTCGAGCGCTCGCAGATCCTTGCGCCTTTCGACGGTGTCGTGGTTGCCCGCTTCCACCAGCCGGGAGAGCACATCGCCAGCGGCGAAGAGCTGCTGCGGCTGGTGAATACCGCTCGGCTGGAAATCAGCGCTCGGGCGCCGGTGGACGTCAGTCGCTTTGTGCGCCGCGGCCAGGCGATCACGATCAAATCCGCCGCCAGGGAACAGCGCTCGACGGTGCGCAGTCTGGTGCCGGTGGGCGACCCGCAGTCGCGCATGCTCGAAGTGCGCGTGCAATTGCAGGGCGACTGGGTGGTGGGCGACGCGGTAAGCATTTCTCTGGACCGCGGAGAAAAGGCGGTCACCACCGTGGTGCCGCGCGATGCTCTGGTGTTCCGCAGCGACGAGGTTTATGTCTACCGCGTCAATAGCGGCAAGGCGGAAAAAATCGCAGTGCTACCGGGCGTCGGCGACGCTGGCGACATTGCCGTCGACGGCAGTTTAGCCGCCGGGGACCTGATCGTCACACGCGGTGCGGAGCGTCTTGAAAATGGCAGCACGGTGGAGATATTGAATGAAATTGCCGGGCATTGACCGGCAATCATGCCTTGTGTATTGCACTGATAATATCATCTGAGGTAGCCGCACCAATACTTCCTTCGAGTGTTTCTCATCGCCATAAGGCGCCCCACTGAGTCAGGTCTAACAACCCGCTATTCGCCGCCAAGCCCCACTTCGGCAGCGGCTGTTCACGCTCAATCGCGGTCAGCATAATGGCGAAAATTCATAGTAGAAACGACCTTTTCGGCCATTCAGCAGCGCCGATTCACATCCATTCTCCCTGAATACGTATGTGCCGCATTGATTGATTTGGAGCGACTGCACTAGTATGCGTCCACTCAATAGTACGCGCGGCAGTGAACACTAACACGCCGATATAAGTGGTTAATAAGAACACAATACGTCACCCAATTCGGAGGAGCGATCCATGTCCCGTTTTACCATTCATCCGCTGGCCCTAGCCGTGGCGGCGGCAGCGGCGGTCCCCGCAACCGATACCCAAGCCCAGGACGCCGTCGCCATCGAGGAAGAAATGATTGTCACCGGCTTTCGCCGCAGTCTGCAGGACTCCCTCAACCTGAAACGGGAGGAGAGTTCCATCGTCGAGGCGGTCAGCGCCGAGGACATCGGTAAGTTGCCGGACTCCAGTATCGCCGAGTCGCTGGCGCGCCTGCCGGGGCTGGCGGGCGACCGCCGCAACGGTCGCACCAGCGGCATCAGCGTGCGTGGCTTTAACGAAAACTATGTCGGCACCACCATGAACGGCCGCGAACTGTTGGGCATGGGTGATAATCGCGGGGTGGAATACGATTTGTACCCCTCGGAAATCATCAGCGCCGCGGTGGTCTACAAGACCCCCGAAGCCGGCTTGATCACCCAGGGCGTCGGCGGCACGGTGGATCTGCGCACCCTGCGGCCGCTGGACAGCGATCGCATTATCGCCGTCAACGCCAACTATGAGCAGAACGACCTCGAATCCGCCAATCCGGATTTCGATGACACCGGCCACCGCCTCTCTTTCACCTACGCCGACCAATACGCCGACGACACCATCGGTCTGGCGTTGGCCATCGCCACCACCGAATCGCCCAGCCAGGAGGAGCATTTTCGGGCCTGGGGCTATACCGACGGCCTGATCGACGGTCACGATTCCTTCGTTCGCTCAGCGGTGCTGGAGCGCGACACCTTTTCCGGCGTGGTGCAGTTTGAGCCCACCGAGGCGCTCACGCTAACCCTCGACGCCCTGTTCATCGACTTTGAAGAAACCGAAGTCAAGCGTGGCTTGGAAGAAGTCATCGGCGGCGTCTCCTCCAACCTGGTCACTGAGGAGGGGCGCGTGACCTCTGGCGATTTCGCCGGCTTTCACTCGGTGATTCGCAACGATTTCCAGCGCGAGGAGGCCGAATTGGAGACCTTCGGCATTAATCTCGAATACCGCTTCAGCGACACCTGGTCGCTGGAGTTCGACGCTTCCATGGGGGAGGTCACGAAAGAAATCACCGATGTTGAGACCTATTCCGGTGCCGGCCGCCCGGTGCCCCAGTACGTGCTCGACGGCGACGGCAACTTCACCTTCGATGGCGACGGCAACCCGATTACCGCCCCCGTCGATCGCCCCGCCAACGCGCGCAGCTTTGCCATGACCGGCAACGGCATTCGCTTTGGCGATATCGCCGGCACGCCCAACTACGCCGACCCGGACTTGATCCGCCTCGCCGGGCCACAGGCCTGGGGCGGCAACTTGGCGCCGGTGGCGGCCTTCGGTCCCACCTTCGTCAACCCCGACGGCGTGCCGCCGGACCTCAACGACCAGCTGGCCGGCGCCGCTACCGCCCAGGACGGTTTTGTCAACAGCCCGGTGTTCGACGAGGAGCTGACCACTTTGCGCTTGTCGTTCGAGGGCGAAGTGGATTTTGGTGTCGTTACCGGCATCGAGGTCGGCGTCAGTTATTCGGACCGCAAAAAAACCAAGGACAACGACGGCGCCTTCCTCACCGCGCCCACCTGGCCGGGCGACGGCCCGATTCCCGCGCAGGCGCTGGTGGGCACCATTGATCTGCGCCATCTGGGGGATATCCGGATTCTCGGCTACGACGGCCTCGGTCTGTTCGACAGCGGCTACTACACGGTGACCGACGCGGCGGGCGATCCCACAGGCCCCAATCGCGGCCTCGAAACCGGCCGTCTGGGCGACTCGTATACCGTGGAAGAAGAGCTGTGGAATGTCTATGTCCAGGCCGATTTGGCCACCGAAGTGGGCGGCGTCAATGTCACCGGCAATATCGGCGTGCAGATCGCCCAGGCGGATCAGAAGTCCACCGGCTGGGACACCAGCACTGGCGAGGACTTTTTTGTTGTGGCGACTCCCGTCAGCGGCGGTGATGATTACACCGAGATTTTGCCCAGCCTCAACTTGAGCTTTGAAGTGGCCGACGACATCTATATCCGCACCGCCCTGGCCAAAACCCTCAGCCGTCCGCGCATGGACGATATGCGGCCCAATAATCAGGTGTCTTTCCAGTTCAACGATTTTAATATCCTCAACACCGACCCGCAGAACAGCGCCTGGACGGGGTCCTCCGGCAACCCGGAGCTGCGGCCGCTGGAAGCCAATCAGTTCGACCTGGCCTACGAGTGGTATTTCGCCGCCGAGGGTCTTGTGTCGTTGACGTATTTCTACAAAGATCTGGTGAACTGGACGGTGGCCGGCAGCACGGTCGAGAATTTTGCGGAATTCTATATTCCCGGCGGTTTCCACGACGCTACCGACGGCAGTCCCCCGGCGACATTCCTCGGGGTGGTGACCAACCGCGAAGACGGCCTGGAGGGTTTTGTCCGCGGCCAGGAACTGCTGTTTAGCTTTCCCTTCGGCCTGTTTAGCGATGCGCTGGATGGTCTCGGGCTGACGGCCAGCGCGACCTTTGCCGACGGCGAACTCGACGATGGCTCCCGGGTGCCGGGATTGTCGGAGGAAATCTATCAGCTTACCGCCTATTATCAGCGCGGTGGCTTCGAATTTCGCATTAGCGGTCGCAAGCGCGACGACTATGTCTCCGAAGTGCGCGGCATCAGCCTGTCGCTGGTGCCGCTGGTGGATGCCGGCGCCGAGCTGTGGGACGCCCAGATCGGTTACGATTTTGCCGATTCCGGCATCGACTACCTGGAGGGCTTGTCGGTGACTCTGCAGGCGCAAAACCTGACCGACGAAGATACGGAAATCGTCGATCCGAGTGACGGCCGCCTGATTCGTCAGTACCAGTCCTTCGGCGCAAACTACTTGCTGGGGGTTAATTACAAATTCTAGGTTAAAAGCATCAGCACCGAATCGTACTCACTTAAGTGGGATGGGAACGCTCCTCGGCAGGAGGATCGTGGCTGGGTGGGACTTTCCGAGACCGTCTGCAGCAGGGAAGCTGCAGCCGAGCCCCCAGGAAGGGGTTTACGGCGTGTCTCGGAAAGTTCCATCCAGGCGCGATCCGGGAAAAAAAACGGCAATCCGCCTTAAGCCAATGCCATTCGGGTCAGCTCCGTTGAAAACCCTGTCGCGGGGTTTTTTGCGTAGAATAGGCATCTAAAACGCTTTTGTGGCCACACAGATGGACAACAAAATAACAACAGTCGTCATCGTCGGCGGCGGCACTGCCGGTTGGATGGCCGCCGCGCTGCTTAAAAAGGTATTGGGTACGGCGGTGGACGTGACGCTGGTGGAATCCGAGGAGATCGGCACCGTGGGCGTCGGCGAGGCGACCATCCCGCCCATCCGCCTGGTCAACTCGGTGCTCGGCGTCGACGAGGCCGAGTTCCTGCACGCCACCAAGGCCACCATCAAACTGGCCATTCGCTTTGAAGGCTGGCGCCGGGAGGGCGAGGCCTATTTCCACACCTTTGGCGCCCCCGGCACCGCCACCGCCTTCGGCCGCTTTCACGATTACTGGCTGCGCGCCCGCGAGCTGGGTGACAGCGCCATCCTGTGGGACTACGACTTGAATTTCCTCGCCGCCCGGGCGCAAAAGTTCGGCAGGCCATCGTCGCAGGATCCCGCCCTGGATATTCCCTATGCCTACCATTTTGACGCCGCGTTGTACGCGAAATTTTTGCGTGAGGTGAGCGAAAGCTATGGTGTGACGCGCCGCGAGGGCTTGATTGAGCAGGTGGGCATAAATCCCGGCACCGGTTTTGTCGAAACGCTGACCTTGCGCGGCGGCGCCGTGATCGCCGGCGATCTGTTTATCGACTGCTCGGGATTTCGCGGCCTGTTGATCCAACAGCGTCTGGGGACCGGCTACGAAGACTGGAGCCACTGGCTGCCCTGTGACCGCGCGCTGGCGGTGCCCTCCGAACGGCTGCCTGCGACCCTGCCCTACACCCGCGCCATTGCCCACGGCGCCGGCTGGCAGTGGCGCATTCCCCTGCAACATCGCAATGGCAATGGCCTGGTCTATAGCAGCCGCTATTACTCCGACGACGAAGCCGCGGGGCGCCTGTTGGCCAACCTGGAAACCCAAGCCTTGGCGGAGCCGCGAGTGATTCCCTTTCGCACCGGCCGCCGTTTAAAGCAGTGGCATCGCAACGTCATTGCGGTGGGGTTGGCCAGCGGCTTTCTCGAGCCTTTGGAATCCACCAGCATTCATTTAATTCAGTCGGCCATTGTGCGCCTGCTTAAACTCTTCCCGCACAACGGCATTGACGAGGTGGAGGTGAGGGAATACAACAAGCAGTCACGCATCGAATTTGAGCAGATACGCGACTTTCTGATTTTGCACTACCACCTCAATGCGCGCACGGACAGCCAATTCTGGCGCGACCTGCGCAACATGGAAATCCCTGCTTCCCTGCATCATAAAATTGAGCTATTTCGCCGCAGGGGCAAGCTATTTCGGGAAAACGAGGATTTGTTCTGGGAGGCCTCCTGGCTGCAGGTGATGGTGGGCCAGGGCGTCATCCCGCAGGACTACCATCCCATGGCCGATAACATGAGCGCGACCGCGCTGCGGGAGATGCTCGCCAAGATAAAACACTACAAGGCGCAGGCGCTGGTGAATATGCCGAGCCACGATGAATTTCTGGAGCGCGTCTGTGGCGACTGACGCCTCCCGACCTCTACACGTGATGATTTTGGGCGGTGGCACCGCGGGTTGGATGGCGGCCAACCTGATGGTTAAAAAATGGCCGCCCGAGCGGGTCAAGATCACCCTGGTGGAATCCCCGGATATCGGCATTATCGGCGTGGGCGAGGGCTCCACGCCGAGCCTGAAAGGCTTTTTTGACATCATCGATATTGCGGAGTCGACGTGGATGCCGCGCTGCCACGCCACCTACAAACTCAACATCCGCTTCGCCGGCTGGAGCCCCGAGTCGGGCGTGGCCAGCTACTGCCATCCCTTTATCTCCCAACTGGACACCTTCACCCAGCGTCCCTTTATCGTCAACTGTCTCACCCGCCGTCTGGGGCTGGATGTCAACACCCGGCCCGAGGATTTTTTCATTAACGGCGTGCTGGCCGGGCAGGGCAAGGGACCACTGACGCCTGAGCACTTTCCCTTTCGCATGGAGTATGGTTATCACTTCGATGCCGGGCTGTTGGGCGAATTCCTGGCCGATGTCGCGCGTGAGCGCGGGGTGGATTATCGGCGGGAGAATATTGTCCAGGTGTTGCGCCACGACAGCGGCGACATTCGCGCCCTCAAGACAGCCGCAGGAGAGTCCATGGCGGCCGACTTTTTTATCGATTGTTCCGGCTTTGCCTCGGTGCTGATGCAAAAGGCCCTCGGCGTCGCCTTCGACAGTTTCAGGGACAATTTATTCAATGATAGCGCCGTCGTCATGCCCACCCCGCTAGCCGACGAACTGCCGGTGGAAACGCGGGCCGTGGCCCTCTCCGCCGGCTGGTGCTGGCAAATTCCGCTCACTTCGCGTTTTGGCAATGGCTATGTCTACAGCGCCGATTTTACTTCCCCCGAGCAGGCGGAGATGGAACTGCGGCGTTTTTTGGGCTGTGAGGATTCGCCACAGGCGTGCCGCCATCTAACGATGCGCGTCGGGCAGTTGCGATCTCATTGGCATCACAACTGTCTCGGCCTGGGGCTGGCGCAGGGTTTTATCGAGCCTCTGGAAGCCACTGCCTTGCATTTGGTGCAGCTGACGGTAGAGCTTTTTATCAGTAAGTTTGAGGAAGGCGGATTTGCTGCCACACACCGCGAGGAATTCAATGGAAAAATACGCGACCGCTTCGATCGAGTGCGCGATTACATCGTTGCGCACTATAAACTTAATACGCGCACAGACAGCGAGTACTGGCGAGCCAACCGGGATAATAAACAGCTGTCACAGTCCCTTCTGGACATTCTCGATGTGTGGTATCGCCGCGGGGATCTGAGCGCCGAAATTGCGCGCCAAAAACTCGCGTCTCATTTCGGCACTCTGTCTTGGCATTGCCTGCTGGCGGGCTATGGCGCCTTTCCCCCACTGGCGAACAAGCAGCCCGGCCGCGGTGACCGTTACCAAGAAGCCCGCGTGGGCGAGTTTTTGCGCGGCTGTTCCATCAACTATCAATCACAGCGGGAAAACCTCGCCGCCTTGGCTCGCTAGTTAGTGCCCATCCAGAAACGCGCATCCTGCGCTTTTTCTCGCGCTCGAAAATAAAGTTGCGACTTTATTTTCCCGCGAAATCAATGGCTTACAGCCACTAGTGTCGAGTATCACATGCGTGTGACGCCGCTAGTGCCCGTTTCTGGATGAAAACTAGCTATACAAATATTTCCTGTGCTAATCTCCGCGAATCCACTCGACAGGCAACCACACTCAGCATGGAAAAAGTACACCCCTATCGCCATATGCGGCCCCGGCGCGTGGAAATCGCGCCCGCGGATCCCGTGTCATATAGCGCCAGCCGCTATGCGGAGGATCAGGATATCCGCTACAGTTTTGGTCACTGCGGCAGAACGGCAAGACAGCACATCCAGGTGGTGGAAATCGACTATGCCTGGTTAGGCGTGGTTTTTCACATCGTTGTCACCAGTGAAAAGAAGAACGAGGTCTTTACCGCGCTCGAACAGGCGAAAGATGACGTGGCGTCTTTCAAGCAGGTGACCAAGGACATTATTCTGAAGTTTTTGCTCGGCAACCCGGATCGGTTGCCGCAGATACTGGAAACCATCCATGAGGCGAGCCGCGAGCAGGGCCATCTCGAGGTGGTGAAACACACGGTCGGCGCCATGGATGCAAGCGTCGATTTTACCGATCTTTGATGCTTGTTTGCGAAGTTGATGGTATCTCTTTGTTTGAGGATCCGTGGTGGATGAGAAAGGAGAGGTTTACCAGCGACTCTAAAGTGGGGGCGATGGCTAAACGGAGCAATTCATAAATACAAAGTCGGTGTGCAGGCGCCCATCCTCACCTTTGCGATAGCTTATTTGAGCGTTTTCGCCGAACAAATCCACCATTGCAAGGTATTCCTCGTACTCTCTGTGTATCTCATCGGCGTCGGTTTGCAAACCAATATCCTCAGCGGCTTCACAATAGCGACTTTTAAATTGCCTCTCAGTTAACATAATTGCTCTCTTTATATGCCCTTTAGTTATAATCAAGGCTTAACAACTATTTAGTGCAGTAAAAACTGCGTCTCACGCTGTTATGATTTGATTATAGTCTTATTTTGTGGCGCCAGAAGAACGATAGAATCTCAAAATAAAGCTGTTATAATCAAAATTCGCCACAGTTGTGAGAACTCATCTATCTCATAAAAGCTCTACAAGCATCAATTTTTATAACTTTTCCTTTTAAAGGATTGAATTGTGAATAGGTATAGTGTTGTTTGTGAATAGGTATAGTATTGTTAGAGTGCCTGTCGATTCCCATCTCGCTCAACTTGCGTATGAATTGAACGCTCGACCGGACAGTACTATTTTTAAGATAAGCTATGGCCATTCACACACAGACCCTCGTCATATGGCTTTGACGTTGGTGCCGGAGAATATCTACCCTTTACTGTTCCACTCGCCGTTTGACAGAAAATCAGACATAAAATTCAACGCTGCTGATGTCAATCTCGAAAATGTCTCAAGCGATGATCCATCATTGCAAGCATTGGCAGTAGAGCTTAAAAACCTTTACGGCGTGGAGCTATGCTTTGACGATGCGGAAATCCATCGGGTTTATGCGCTTCATCCCAGTACTTTTGACAACCTATGGATGGTGGCCAAACTTTACGCCAGAAAAGGCTACAAAGAGAAAATTCTCAGCCTCTGCAAAGAAGCCAAAAATGAAGAAAACCTGTTCAGTGCGGAAGAGCTCTTAGCCAGCGCGCCATTTCAGGCGACAGTTTAAGCATCTATGTAAGCTCTGAATAAGTCATCCTGACTTATTCAGAGGTCGAAAATAAAAACGTGTGATTTTTTATTTTCTCGCATTTTCAATGACTTAGCGTCATCGAAAACGACAGCACATCCCTGTGCTGCGGGAAACTCTGACTTAATCAGAGTTTCCCTATAAAAACTAAAACCCAAGCGCGATATGCTCATATGATCACCTTAGACTACGTGGGCCCGTATACAAGGTTCAGACCGCACGCCGAGTTCAGACGCAAAGCCTTGGGAATCAGAAAAACATCGCCTGTTGAATGGCACGGACTCACCGAATTTTTTAACCAATTATCCTCAAATACGACAGTAAAATGTGTTGGCGCGAGATTGCTGTCTGAGCTGATTCACGTGTATGTTGGTGGGTATTGTATCCACATGCGGGAGCTTAACGGCGGTACCGAAGTCATTCTTATCGATATCCAAAAATCGCCTTAGGGAGAGCTATGCATGGTTGCAAAGATTTTGGTGCTCACAGCATCGTTGCTGGAGATTATAGGTGTTCTCCTAATGGCAAACGCTTACGGCAACATCGCAGAAGAGGGTGTGGAACGCTTTAAGGTATTGTTATTGGGACTCGTGAGCGCTTTTTGTCGTGGGACAAGAGCTGAGGAGCTTGAATTGACCGCCGAACTGACGAAAGAAGATAGGCTTTCTTCGCTTCAGGGTTTGTCCTTTATCGTGTCCGGCTTTGTCCTACTGTTTATCAGCACGCTTTTGCAAATGGTTGGGGTAATAAGTTAGTACTCCTTCAACATGATATTGACGTATTCAGAGGTTCTCCAGATTTTCAGTCACTGCCCGCTGGTTTTGAGCGTCGAACTTAAAGGTTGCGCAATGTTGTTGCGGCCGCTGGGTAACATCAATAGGACGTCTTATGATTCGCGTTTTTATTACCGCGCTAGCCTTAGTTTCCGCACCGCTGCAAGCACAAATCTATCAGTGCATCAATGAAAGAGGAAAGCCTGTCTTTAGCGATAGTCCATGCGGTGAGGCGGCAAAACAAATCCACCTCGAAAACCGGTCCTCGGGCCTCAGCATGTCGGTGGAGGGTATGGAGAATGTCGCGCGCGCCAATCAAGTGAGAAAAGCGGAGCGTGATATCGCAAAAGCCGAAAGGAGGATCGCCTTGCTAATGCAAGAGAAGCGCAGAAAAATTGCTCGCATTGACCATGACGCACAATTTGCAGCCGACAACATTGCGGGCGCGACCTATCTTGATTCGCTCGCAAAAGAAAAACAGGCAGTGATTGACGACTATAATCTGCGCATTGATCTGCAAAGGGATCTGATCAAACGGATCGAAAGCAGTCTTCAAAATTCAGTGGAGCCTGCTCAATAGCTGCATCTCCCTCACCGTTCTTTTTCCTGTTCAAGCCGGTTTACCCAGCCATTGAATTGAGTTAAATCGATGCCGCCGCGCCAAAATCACTCGGCTGTTGAGCGCTTGTGTAGATATGCCCCCTGTATTTTCGGTATAAGCGGTAAAAATCTCGCTCAACACTCCCAAGAGCCGAAGTCCATAGGTCAAAAGTAATATGCAATTCGTCGGATAGAAATAAGCGATTCGCGGGTTAAGATGTGGGTTAATGTACGCTTTTTATCCGTGCGGCCCCTTCAGCAGCCCACTCGATTGCGCAAAATCCGGCAGAGAGCAAAGTGGTCGCCTTGTCCGGGCCATGGCGCGAGGCTGCTCGGAAAAACTTTCCACCGCTATGGGTTCGGTGGCGCAAGATATTATGAAGTCTATAGCGGAGTGAAGAGATGACAAAACAGGTGTTAGATTCAGTTTTCGGCTTACTTTGCGTGGGTTTACTGACGGCGGCCGCCTCTGTAAATTTATACGCCAGCAGCGCCGTCGAACTCGCGCCGGAATGGCAAAAGCGCAAGGCCGCTGAAGAGCTTGCCCTGTACAGCCAGAGCATTGTCAAAGGTTATTTCTACATGGGCAAAGGCCTCAACAGCATTATGGCGAAGGATCAGATCGAAAGACACACGGAAAAAATGGGTGATCACGTCGATTACTTGTCCGAGGTTATTGTTGATGTCGAACTGCGGGATTTGCTGCGTTTCCTGGCGTTTAAGCAGGAAGAATTGAGTCGGACTTTGGATCAACCCTATTCTGAAGACAATGCGGCCTTGGCCTTGCAGATGAGCGATGTCATTTTAGCGGGCGCCGAGTCCATTATCCGGCACCTGCGCGGTGACCAACACAGGCATCAAAATATGCTGCATGTGCTCGAGCACCAGCGCTATCTGGTCGAACGCATGACCAAGCTCTACATCGCCAGTATCGCCGGTTTTCAGAACCTTGATATCGTCAACCAATTGCAAGACGCGGTTAAGCAGTACGACGATGGCTTGAATAAAATCGAGGCCTATCGCTATCCCTATTACCAGAGGGACGACGTCGTCAAGCTGCGCCAGCGCTGGGAACTGGCCAAGCGCTTCTATACCGATGTGCGAGAGGGCGAGTTACCCAGAAAAGTGTTTTATTCGGCGGCGGTAATGGAGCGTATTCTCAACAAGCTTGTCAGGTATCAGTATAACTTGGAACGTGATGCGCGCGAGCAGGAAAGTGTCGCCAATCTGTGAGGCTATTAACCCGGCATAAATGCATGCCGGGTTAATAGAAGTCGCTTTCGCTCGACGAATAAACCAGCGCCTGCGCATTACTTTTTTGCAGTTGCCTTCACGCGGCGTTTTTTGCTGGATCGCCTTGTGCGCGTGGGGGTGGCGCCGTGCAAGCCTTGAAAGGCGTTGGCCGGTACTTGCTTCATCAATGACGGCAGCGCCTCGGTCAGGCCCTGCATAAACTGATCATAGCTGGCCTCTTTGCGGGTGATGGCGTTGAGCTGAGATTCCCAATGGGCGGTCATGTCGGGGCGGGTGGTGGCGATGGGCAGCGCCGCAATGAGTTTTTTTCCGGTAGCGGTGGCGCGGATATTTTTGCCCTCGCGAATCAGGTAGTCGCGTTTGAAAAGTAGCTCGATAATTCCGGCGCGGGTGGCTTCGGTGCCCAGGCCATCGGTGTCTCGCAATACCTTGCGAATCTCCGGGTCGTTGACAAAGCGGGCGATGCCCGTCATTGCGGACAGCAGGGTCGCATCGGTGAAGGGCTTTGGCGCTTGCGTCATTTTATCTTTGCGCTCGCCGTCAGTACACCTTGCCGTATCGCCTTTTGTTAACGCCGGCAGCGCGCTTTGTATATCTTCATCATCTCTGCTGCCATCGTCCGCCGCTTTGTTTTTGCCCGGGAATAATTCCTTCCAACCCGCTGCCAGTGTTTGACGGGCTTTGGCCACAAATGCGCCGCCGGCGATGGTCAGATCGATGCGACGGTCTTCATATCGCCAGGGTGGGAAAAACTGTGCCAGGTATTGCCGGCCAATTAGTTCATAGATGTTTTGTTCGTTGGCGCTCAAATGACTTCCACGACTTTGTTTTAAGGTTGGAATAATGGCGTGGTGGGCGCTCACCTTAGTGTCGTTCCACGCTTTACTGGGTAAATTTACATCCGCTTTGTCGATGTGGGCGTGCAGCGCCGAAGCCGAGGGGGAGGAAAAATGCTGACAGTGATGCGCTATGGCGGCGATGACGCGTTGCGCGTCCGCGAATTGATCTTCGGGCAGATATCGGCAGTCGGAGCGGGGATAGGTGATGAGCTTGTGTTTCTCATACAGGCTTTGACAGATGTCCAACACCGTTTTCGCCTTTAAGCCGAAGCGCTTGGCGGCATCGATTTGTAATGCGGATAAACTATAGGGCAGGGGCGGCGCCTGCGTCTTATGCTTTGTTGTCGCCGCTATCACGGTGGCGATTTGGCCCCGGATGCGGCTTATCACATTATCGGCCAGGGCGCGCGAAAGAACTCGGCCCTCTTCATCTCGATAGGGCGCGCAGGCCTCGCTGGGTTGCCACTTGGCCTTGAATGTCGTGCCATTGGCGGTGGTCAGCAAGGCCCACACTTCGTAATAGGGTTTGGCCACAAAGTCTTCGATCGCTTTGTCCCGCTTTACCACCAAGCCGAGGATGGGAGTCTGCACGCGCCCGACAGACAGCACCCCGCTGTAACCACTTTTCTGTCCCTGGATGGAACATAGGCGCGTCATGTTCATGCCGTAGAGCCAATCCGCCCGCGCCCGCGCCAGGGCCGAGATGGACAGCGGCGCAAAATCGCTGTTGGGCCGCAGTCTTGCCAGTGCCTTTTGCACCGCCGCGGGGTTGAGATCACTGATCAGACAGCGTTGCACGGCCTGGCGTTTGGACGCGGCCAGGGCGATAAAATCGAGCACCTCATCCACCAGTAATTGTCCCTCGCGGTCCGGATCGCCGGCGTGAATAATCGCGCTTGCCTGTTTGACAAGTTTACGCAGCACGCCCAATTGCTTCTTGGTTTCTGTTTTCGGCTGCAAGATCCACTGCGCGGGTGAAATGGGCAGGTGTTCCAGCTTCCATTGTTTGTAGCGGGGGTCATAGGCGTCGGGCGGCGCCTGCTCCAGCAGATGACCGATGCACCAACTGACGCAGTCGCCGTTGCCCACGCGGATAAAGCCCTCCTGTTTTTTGTGAGGGCGCGGCAGCACCTCGGCGATAGCGCGGCCGAGGCTGGGTTTTTCGGCGATATAGAGTTTCATGCTGGTGAACAGTGTAAAGCTGTTTATTTGTCCAGTCTAGCATGGCCCGGATTTTCGCGGTCAAAGACGCTGATATTTAATAATATGACCGCTAAGCGGCAGAAGGAGCGAAGTCAAAATGTCAGCTGGAGCGAGAACGCATGCCTATACTCTATTCGTTTCTCTACGGCACCAATGCCTATTCCGCCGTATTCAATACCACCACCAAAGCTGTGGGGGCCTGGGAAGCTTTGCGGGTGGAGGCCGGTATTGGCAGTTTTGATAGCCGTCTGCTGGAGGGCTACCTGCATCAACAGGTTGGAGATTTGAACGTTATGGTGTCGCTCAGAGACATCAATAACGACGGCTGGACCTTCGACGCCAACAACTCGCTAAACCTCCCATCCACCTATGATTTGGCCGAGAACGGTTACGGGGCATCTGTAAGGATTAGGTATGGTGACTTCACCCTAGCCGGGTATTCGGCTTTGCTGGACTACGCAATCCTTTCACCAAATCCAACTGTGAATGGCCCGTCGTTCAGTCAAGCCAGGCGGCAGTTCCTGGACGCAGGCTATCAACACGAGTTCAGCCGGAAGTTGCGTGGCCAAGTGAACATTACCCACAACGGCTATGTCGAAAGGTTCGCCGAAGGGCTGATACGGGCGGATGCTGATGGATACCTTGTGGAGGCCAATGTCGCGGGCGAAATCGGTGATAACATCAATATTATTATCGGCGGCGTGTATGAAGAGGAAGACGCCTACTATGCGGTCGCGGATGTGGCGTACGACACCAGCACAGCCAGCGCCTACTGGCAACTTGATTACTCCCCAACATCCTGGATCAAGCTCACGGGTGGGCTGCAACTCAACCAGCCCAGTGGCATCGAGAGAGATTATTCGCCGCGCGCGGGGGCCGTGGTCAAGATGAACGAAGCCTGGAGCATGAAACTCCTTCATGGTAAAGCGTTTCGTAATGCCAAGCTTGGGGAGCTTTTTGCCGTTGTTCCCGGCATCATTGTCGGTGACGAGAACCTGAGCCCGGAAACCATCCAAACCTCTGAAATCCAATTATCCTATGCGGCGCATTATAGCTCCGCATCTTTAACATATTACCAAAGTAAACAGAAGGATACGATTGAGACATTTACTCCGCCAACGGCCCTTCTGGGCTTTCGCAATGGTGGCGAGGTCGATTTTGACGGGCTTGAATTTGAATTTACACTGCACCCTACGGAATCATTGGAAATCACCGGGTCGCTGACACGCCAGTCCAGCGAAGATGTAGGCAGTGGTATCGAGGACTTCGGTTTTGCGCCTGACTTTATGGCAACATTGGGCGTTTCTTATCTAATCGGTTCCGGGTTTTCTGTCGGGTTGTTCGATAACTTCTATGACGAGATGGTCACCTATGAAAATACCGCTAGATTCAATGAAGACTCGGAGCCGGTGCACTGGCTGACATTAAATATTGACCTTGAATTAAACCGATTGTTTAAGTTAGGCAATGACGTACCGGAAATGGCATTTTCCCTATATGGAGATAACCTGTTTGATGAGGAAATACGCACACCGGACGTATCCTCGCGCGAGGTCAATACCTATCCGACCTATGATGGGCGAGCTATCTATGGGACTCTGCGCCTAATTTTTTAATAGAGGTACGCTGGAATAGTAGCAATGGGAACAGCGGTTACTCTGAGTTTATCGATTTTGGGCATGACTCCACAGGGATGCCGGACCATCTTGGAAAATCAAGGGCTATCGCACAAAGCCGCTGATTTTCGAAGGGTGACATGAAAAACTATCAGAAAGATATATTTGCATGCCGGGTTAACACATGAGGCGCAACGCTGGCCAAGGACTGCCCACATTGTATAGGTTCTAAGAGCAAAGTCCGGTTGATCAAACAGGCTTAGAAACTCGTGGTATGTCGCTTTGCTGATATTTCTTCTGGCGATTACACGGTCGGCGATCTGTGCATAAGTGGGTTTAAAAAAACGAGAGCCAAAGTCGTGGGACATACCCCCTTCCGTATCTTGGTAGACGCTTATCTCATTAAAAACCATGCGAAACAGGCTTGCGGCAGTCTTTTCAACGTTGGGTGCCGTGTCCAATGAAATGAAGTCAGGGTCTTTTATGAGAAGAAGACCGTTACGATTTTCAAAACCCGGCAACATCCAGGTTAACTACGTGCGCCGATAAGTCGAAGCCGAAGTTCGGCGAGGAAGCTTATAGAAATGGGTCTTCCAGGAAATCGTTCGCAACTTTAACCGCCGGTATGTGAAATTTCAATAGGGATCTTTCTGGAGCGGAATTTAGGCATGGTATTTTGTTGCGCCTGCATTTATGCTGTCACCCGGCAGGCATTTATGCTGGGTTAACCGCGGTACGCTGCTGGTGGTAAGGCCAGCGCTGGTTAACAGTGATTCTGGGAAGCGTCCAAGTGTGTCAAAATTGGCAATAAATCAGACTGCATTATCGGTACTCGCAAGAGATAATCCACAAACAATAATCCACATTGCAGACCAAGGAGTAAAGTTATGGGCTGGCTGAGTAAAATCTTTAGTTCGGTAGGTGTCAACGTCATTTCATCAGTGGGAAAGGTGATCGACGATCTGGTGACGAGTGACGAGGAAATCGCCCTCACGGATATCCAAAAAGCCAAGATTAAAGCGGCTTACAACGTCAAAATGCAGGAGTTGATGACAGAGCTGGATCGCCAGGCCGCCGAGCATGAGGCTAAAATGGAAGGCGAGCTGACCGAAAGGCTCAGGCTGGATATGAAGAGTGATTCGTGGATGTCGAAAAATATCCGCCCGATGACCTTGATTTTCATGACTCTGGTGGTCTCCGTGCTCGCCTTTACGACGATCTTTAACAAGTCATTTTCCACGGAACAGCTGGAAACCATCAAATCCTGGATCCCCTTCTTTCAGACCATTATGCTGACCATCTACGGCTTTTATTTCGGTTCCCGCGGTCTGGAAAAAATTCAAAAAATACGGGCGTCCGGTCAGACGGCGGGCAAGGGAAAGGGCTTTATCCCCTCCAGTGAACAGGAGCCGAGGGGGTGACTGTGGGAGACAGAGGCAGGGTCAAGCCGCGTTCAGGGCTCAATCTGAGGGCAAAGCCGAACGGGGAAAAAATTGCCGTGCTGGCGCACAACGAAGAAGTCGAAATACTCGAGGAAGTGACCTTTTTCCGGGTTAGAGGCGCGGCGGGAAGAATCGGTTACGTGCACGGTGCTTACGTTGAGAAAATGCCCGCTGCGGAAATGCTTGATCGTGCCGTGGCGGTGGGAAATGCGATTCCCACTGAAACTTTTAAGCTGGTGACCTTTATCAACGAGTGTTTTGTTGGCGAGGTGGTCAGAGTCGACCGCGATTTCGTTCCCGCCCTGGAGCGTGTCGCGCACTACGCCAGGGATAATGCGCTGAAAGTCTGGACGACATCCTCGGTGCGCAGTATCAATAATCAGGTGCGAGGCGCCATTGTGCCGCCTGCGAGCAGAAGCTGCCACCATATCGGGCACGCGATTGATATGAATTTGTTGCATGATGGCAAGCTCTATAATTCCAAAAAATTGCGGCGCGGCAATCTCAACCGGTTGCCGCAGGCGATTCGTCACTTCATCGACGCCATTCGCGCCGACGAGGGCTTGCGCTGGGGAGGCGATTTCCATGTCGAAGACCCGGTGCACATAGACGACGATTTTTTTCGCAAGCAGGAAGTTCTTTATATGGCGAAGCTGCACAGCCGCATCGCTCAGTTAAATGCCTAGCGAGCCGAAGGAGTACTAGCACGATAAAATACCTATAAGCGTTATCTTGTTCCATAAGTGATTGGAGGCAGCGAGCTAAACCTCATATTTCAACCGTTAATTTTTCAGTTTCTCCGGAAAGAAGACATATCTTACGCCTAAATCATTCCCAACGGCAGTTTGATCACCGGAGCGGGATATAATTGTAACGTTGTATTGATTCGCCGCATTTTGTAGAGCATTGCGTGCGCTTTTGGTTCCAGCGATATCACAGCCCCAAAATGTGATAGTGCCATTAGTCGCAAGCAGCTTGCGTTCAACTAACTCTTTCACAATATTGCCGGGCGGCACGCCATATCTGTCTGGAGTATATACCCTATTTGGATCACCATGTGAACTGATTCCCAAGAATTTGAGCGGATTTCCACCGTTTGCAACTCGCACATATTCTCCCACGCTATCATAGAGAATACTTTGGCTTTGTACGCTATCATCAATAAACACCGATGGATTATTCAATACCTTGCTCTGAAAGGCCGCTGTATTCTTGCGTTCAGCAAGCTCAGCAGCATCAGAATTATCAGCCGATCTTCCATAATACATAAAAAGATTGAGCCGGTTTGCTTTTGAGGGGTTACCCCGTGCAACGCCAATTGCCTGATCCAGAGTTGCGTGCTCATTCCTCCAAACCAATTCTAGTAGCTTGATAACCGCATTCGAAAGAAGGGTCTCCGGATCCATTATCGTATTTAGGTGAAATTTCATCTCATCTGTCAGACCAGGAAACACATCGTATGTTTTTGATTTAAGAAAATCGTAATAGAAGCCTTGATTATCCTGTCGGAGCAAGGCATTTTCTCGCCCTGATCTTCCCTCAAACTCCAAAATAGATCCCCCATCGGGAAGTGGAGTGAGTATTGGCGGTTTGTGAACGCGGTTTTCTGCTAATGTGTCGACATCGAACTTCAGGCCTTGCTCCGAGCCCTGCGAAGTAGCACTTGGCGCATACGGGTTGCTGTTGAACAGCGGTGTTTCCTGTGCCGCTGTGTTGTGCTCCAGATGGGGGACGGCTGTTTGGTACCATCTAGAGAATAACTGTGAGCCCTGCTTGTGAGTGTAACTATTGGGATCTGATTCGAGGCCATTTGCATAAGAATATGGCTTGAACGTGTCATGTGGGCTCGAGTCTAGGTGCGCATGGGCTATTGTCAGCTTATCGGTCATTGGGTCTTTTTAACTACCATGCTGTCGGTGTCACAAACCTGCCTGTATCGTTTTTCCATTATCTTGACCGCCCATCCGGTTAAAGTAGAATTATGCATGGCAGTCTAAACGGCTCCGGTTCGCAGTTCCATACATCTTTTGGTGTATGTAGCGGCGGCTTTGGAAAAGTAGTGACGACATTGGTGAGCTGAAAGCGCAGAGAGTTCCACAGTCCGTTTATGCCCGGAGAGGGTTCCAGTTAGTACATTTTTTCTGCTGACGTTCTGCCCTCGAACTCCGATTTTGATGAATCTACCTATTGTCCCACATTTTTTTTGTTCTATGCTTTTGGGTTCTTTCAGAATCTTGCTCTTCCTCCTCTTCAGTAGAACCTTCGACATTTTGCGTTACCTCCGGTGGTGGAATATCTTCCATGTTTCCTTGCGCACCCTCTCTTTGCATTGCTTGCTGGTTTTGCTTGACAACATCCATCCCAGGGCTTCGTTTAATGTCTTTTTTAACCTCGATGCGAGCCTTTCTCACATCAAAATTAACACATACCTCCCTGGTGTCGCGCCGCGCAACCATTTTTCCGGCGGATTCCTGACGGGCAAGAAAATCTGTTTTCATAACTTCGCCGCTGTTCACATCAATCAGTATTTTCTCGACGGCGCCATCCTCTAGGGTAGAGATCCTTTCTATCGCCGTTTTGGAGGCTTTTCGGTATTGAATCTTCGGGAAGGTGGTTTGGCGCGAGTCTTTATAGTTTGCATTCTTGTCAGCCCTGGCAAGCGCCGAAGCGAAAAGGCCAAGATTAAATTTCGCGGCGATGACCTCGCGATTTTGGAAGGGAAACCACTGCGTAAACTGTCCGTAGTGGATGAAAATGTCGCCGTTTTCGTAGACATCTATCGCTATTGTCAGAGTCCCCAAGTCATTTTCAACATCGATTCTTTCCGAAGCGGCGGGCGTTTCGTTGAAGTGATCCTCAAACATGGCGGCGTTAACTTTCTGTTTATTGCCGATGGGAAGGTTTTGCACTGACACCCATACATCTCCCGCGGCGTTGATGATGGAGGGGATCACCACTAAAAACGCCACCAGGGCCAAGGCCGATTTTTCCCAGCTGTTGAATATTTCTTTTAGTTTCATAGGTATTTCCTCGGAGATTTTTATCCATTGAATCAATGAGGTTGGCAAAAACGTGTGTGTATTAACCCGGCATGCATTCATGTCGGGTGAATCGCCTCACAGAGATGTGAGGCCATGCGTCGCAAGACGCATGCGAACCGGGAGCCGGACCACGTTAAAAATCAGGGCTTGCCGCGCAAAGCCGCTAGATTTTGATGGGCGACGATGGCTGAGCTATGGAAACTCAATCATCGCCAGGCCCTAATAGTACCAATAGCAAATTTATGGCTCTAACTGCGAGAAATCGCACTATGATGTTTAATTTTTACTTTTTCAAGCCTGTCGTCGGCGTGGCAGACGCACGCAGTCCGACACCAGGTCGAGCAGCGTTGCGGCGGCGATGAGTTTTTTCGACGTTTCGATATCGGGAGCGAAATAGCGATCCTTGTCGTAAAAAGGCACACCTTCTCGGAGTATCGCCTTGGCTGCTTCAATCGTCGCGGAGGATGTCAGCGGCTTGCGAAAATCCAGGCCCTGGCAGGCGGCCAGCCATTCGATGGCGAGGATGCCCTGGGTGTTCTCCGCCATGTCCCGCAGCCTGCGCGCGGCGAAGGTGGCCATCGACACGTGGTCTTCCTGGTTGGCGGAGGTCGGCAGGCTGTCGACGGAGGCCGGGTGGGCCAGACTTTTGTTCTCGCTCGCCAACGCCGCGGCGGTGACTTGGGCGATCATAAACCCGGAATTGACGCCCCCGTTGTCCACCAAAAACGGCGGCAGGCCGCTCAGCTGGCTATCGATAAGCAGCGCCATGCGACGCTCCGATAGGGCGCCGATTTCGGCGATGGCCAGCGCCAGGTTATCGGCCGCCATGGCGATCGGCTCGGCGTGAAAGTTACCGCCCGAGATAATGTCGGCGCCGTCGGCGAATACCAACGGGTTGTCCGAGACCGCGTTGGCCTCGGTGAGAATGATGTCGCCGGCGTGGCGGATCTGCTGCAGACAGGCGCCCATCACCTGCGGCTGGCAGCGCAGGGAATAGGGGTCCTGCACTTTTTCGCAATGGCGGTGGGAGTGTTCGATTGGCGAGTGATGGAGCAGGTCGCGAAAGGCGGTGGCCACGTCGATCTGCGCGCGGTGTCCGCGGGCGCGGTGGATTTTGGCGTCGAAGGGGCGCCGCGAGCCGCCCGCCGCCTCCACGCTGGTGGCGCCGATCACGATGCCGGCGGCGAGCAGGTTTTCGGCCGCGAATAAGCCCTGTAATGCCAGCGCGGTGGAGGCCTGGGTGCCATTGAGCAGGGCCAGCCCCTCTTTGGGCGCCAGCTGAACAGGCTTGATGCCGGCAATGTCCAGGGCGCTTTTTGCGCTGATGATCTCACCGCGGCGGCAGGCCTCGCCCTCACCGAGCAAAACTGCGCTCATATGCGCCAGGGGCGCCAGATCGCCGGAGGCGCCGACCGAACCTTTGACCGGCACACAGGGGTAGATTTCGTGGTTGAGCAGGCGCAGCAGCGCGGCGATGATTTCCAGCCGGATACCGGAGTAACCCCGCGCCAGCGAATTGATTTTCAGTATCATCATCAGGCGCACGGTGGATTCATCCATGCGTTCGCCCGTGCCCGCCGCGTGGGAGAGCACAATGCTTCGCTGCAGCCGCTGCAGTTCGTGCGCCGGGATCCGGGTGTTGGCTAACAGGCCAAAGCCGGTGTTGACGCCGTAGATGATCCGCCCCTGGTCGACAACATGGCCGATCGTCGCGGCGGCGGCGTGGATAGCGGGAATCGCGTCGGCGTGAAGCGACAGGTGCACAGGCGCCCGGTTCGCCAACGCAAGGTCTGCCAGACTCAGTTTGCCGGCCTGAATTTCTAATGACTGCATCGTATTCTACCGTTTATCCAGCATAGGGAGGTCGAGGGAATGCTGTTCGGCGCATTCGACGGCAATATCGTAACCGGCGTCGGCGTGGCGCATGACCCCGCAGGCTGGGTCGTTGGTGAGCACGCGGCGAATGCGCGCTTCCGCGGCGGCGCTGCCGTCGCACACGATCACCACGCCGGCATGCTGGCTGAAGCCCATGCCAACGCCGCCACCGTGATGCAAACTGACCCAGGTGGCGCCGCTGGCGGTATTGAGCAGAGCGTTTAACAGCGGCCAGTCGGACACCGCGTCGGAACCGTCGCGCATGGCCTCGGTTTCGCGGTTGGGGGAGGCCACCGAGCCCGAATCGAGGTGGTCGCGACCGATGACGACGGGCGCGCTAAGCTCGCCGGCGGCCACCATGCGGTTGAAGGCCAGGCCGGCGCGGGCGCGCTCGCCCAGGCCGAGCCAGCAAATGCGCGCCGGCAGGCCCTGAAACTGAATGCGCTGGCGGGCCATGTCCAGCCAATTGTGCAGGTGCCTGTTGTGCGGGAAAAGCGCTTTGATTTTGGCGTCGGTGCGGTAGATGTCTTCCGCCTCGCCGGACAGGGCCACCCAGCGAAAGGGGCCGATGCCGCGGCAAAACAGGGGTCGGATGTAGGCCGGCACAAAGCCGGGGAAATCAAATGCATTGGTCACGCCCTTTTCGAACGCCATTTGACGAATGTTGTTGCCGTAGTCCAGCACCGCGGCGCCGCGGCTTTGCAGGGCGAGCATGGCGCGCACCTGCACCGCCATCGATTGTTGCGCCTGCTCCACCACCCGCTGCGGGTCTCGCTGTCGCATGTCTTGGGTGTATGTCAGGGTCCAGCCCTGGGGCACGTAGCCGTTCAGCGCATCGTGTGCGCTGGTTTGGTCGGTGACTATGTCGGGCAGAATGTCGCGTGCGGCGATGTCGTGAAATACATCCGCGGCGTTGGCCAGCAGGGCGACACTTGTGACGCGTCCCCTTTGTTGGGCGTCGGTGATCAGCTGCAATGCCTCGCTCAGGCGGGTCGCCTTGTGATCCACGTAGCCGGTGCGCAGCCTGAAATCAATCCGGCTCTCGTCCACCTCGACGGCGATCATGCTGAAGCCCGCCATGGTCGCCGCCAGCGGCTGCGCCCCGCCCATACCGCCGAGGCCGCCGGTTAAAATCCATTTGCCCGCCGCCACTCCCGCAAAATGCTGTCGGGCGACCGCGCCGAAGGTTTCGTAGGTGCCCTGCACAATCCCTTGCGAGCCGATGTAAATCCAGGAGCCGGCGGTCATCTGCCCGTACATCATCAAGCCCTTTTTATCCAGCTCGTGGAAGTGCTCCCAGGTCGCCCAGTGCGGCACCAGGTTGGCATTGGCGATCAGGACCCGCGGCGCGTCTCTATGGGTCTTGAACACGCCGACGGCCTTACCGCTCTGTACCAGCAGGGTTTCGTCGTCTTCCAGGCGTCGCAGGGTATCGACGATGGCGTCGAAGCTGGACCAGTCGCGCGCCGCGCGTCCAGTGCCGCCGTACACCACCAGCGACTCGGGATGCTCGGCGACTTCTGGGTCGAGGTTATTCATTAGCAGGCGCAGCGGCGCTTCGGTCAGCCAGCTTTTGGCGGTCAGTGTGTTGCCTCTGGGGGCTTTGATGCGTCGCTTGGGGTCCAGGCGGAGATTGTGCATAAGGGCATACCCGATTAGAAATTCAAGTGGCCGCCCAGGCGGTAGCGTGTGCCCGGGTGGATCAGGTAGGCGAAATTCACCACGTCCGGATGGGGGCTATTGGGGCGCCGCGTGAAGGTGCGGCGGGAAATTTTCAAGCAGGGTTCGCATTCGGTGATCCGCAGGTGTCGGCAGGTGTCGGTGTCGCCGATGATCGCTTCCACCCAGTGATCTGCCTCGCTTAGCGGAGCGATTTGCGTGAGGTAGGCGCTGGGGGTCTGCCGCGCGAAATCCTGTTCCAGGTAGGCCGGCGCCAGCGCCGGGTTGACCAGGCGCTCTTCGAGCTGAATCGGCAAGTCATTTTCAAAATGCATTAGACGGCTGTAAAAATATTCTGCGCCGGGCGCCAAGGCCAGCAGCGCTCCGGTTCTCTGATCGGCCCGGCGCCGCTCAAGGTCGATGACCATCGCGTGGTGGCGGTGGCCGCGCGCGCTGATCTCGTCGGCGATATTGCGGATCTCCAGTAGTGAGCCGGTTGGCAGTTGGTTGGCGACGAAGGTGCCCGAGCCGCGCACGCGCTCGAGTACGCCGCTGCCGGTCAGATCGCTGAGCGCACGCCGCGCCGTCATGCGGCTGACGCCAAAGCTCTCGGCCAGCTGGTTCTCGGAGGGCACCGCATCGCCCTGGCCCCATAGGCCGCGCTCTATTTTCTGCAGGATGTGGGATTTAATAATTTCAAATTGCGGCTTTGGCATGAGCGAGCGAGTTGCCAGTCAACACAGGGGTCAAATATTACGCAAAATGAGTTGTATATACAACTTGCGGTGGTAAAATTGGAGCGCTTTTCTCCTTCGGAGCGCCAATGCGGGTCGACGGCTTAATTCACAACGCGACGATTGCCAGTTTTGACGATACCCGGGCGGCGCCCCGTGGCGCTGTTTTCCGTGGCATTGTCCCCCGTGGCTATGTCGCTTGGCAAAACGCCTTGCTGTCGGTGGTGGCGGAGGGGGAACCACCGCCGGATCTCATTGCGAAAACAACCCTGGACGCCGCGGGCAAGCTGCTGACCCCCGGTCTGGTCGACTGTCATACCCACCTGGTTTACGCTGGCGACCGCGCGCAGGAATTTGCCTGGCGCCTCAAGGGCCGAACCTACGACGACATCGCGCGCGCCGGTGGCGGCATCATGAACACCGTGCGTGCGACCCGGCACAGCGACGTCGAGGAATTGTATTCCCTCGCTCGGCGCAGAGTCGTCCGGCTCGCCGCCGGCGGCGTGACCACGCTCGAAATCAAATCGGGTTACGGCCTCAATGTCGAGGACGAACTCAAGCTATTGCGGGTGATCGCGCGCCTCGGCGCAGAGTTACCGCTTTGCATTCAGGCCACTTGCCTGGCGGCGCACACTCTGCCGCCCGACTTTCAAGGTTCGAAAGACGACTATCTGGAACACATTTGCCGGGAATTGTTGCCGCAGATAAAACGCCAGGGCCTGGCCAGCGCGGTGGACATCTACTGCGAGTCCATTGCCTTCGACGCCGCGCAAGCGCGACGCCTGTTCGCCTGCGCGCAGGCGCTCGGTTTCGAGGTCAAGGGGCATGTGGAACAGCTCAGCCAGTCGGGAGGCGTGGATGTCCTGTGTGATGTCAATGCGCTGTCCGCCGATCATTTGGAGTACGCCAATTCGGCACAGATACAGGCGATGAAACGTCGTGGCGTGGTTGCCGTGCTGCTGCCCGGCGCGTTTTATTTTTTAGGTCAAGCGCAGGTTCCTCCGATCGCTGAGATGCGACAGGCGGGTGTGGCCATGGCCGTGGCCACCGATGCCAATCCCGGCACATCGCCGTTGTTTTCCCTCACCGCGGCGGCCAACCTGGCCTGCACGCAATTCGGCCTGACGCCCGAGGAAGCGCTGCGCGGTATTACCGTAAACGGTGCCAGGGCACTTGGCCTCGACGGGAAAAAAGGCGCGCTAAAAAGCGGCGCCGACGCCGACTTGGTGTTGTGGAATACGTCATCGCCGCAATCACTCGTATATGAATTGCCCGCCCCGCCGCTGGATAGTGTGTGGATCGCGGGCGAGATTGTGAACCCGGGGTGCTTGACTTGAGTTTGCCAGAATCGCCACTGTGGCAGGGGCGGGTCGACCCGGGAGAAGAGCCGGGCTGCCGCTGGCACCAGCGGGTACAAACCGCGGACGAATTTTATGCCCGTTCTCAGGTGGAGGGCGCCCCGGTGCTGCTCGGTTTCTGCTGCGATGAAGGGGTAAGGCGCAACCAGGGCCGGGTGGGCGCCCGCCATGGCCCAGTGGAAATCCGGCGCGCCCTGGCCAATCTGGTGTGCGCCAAGGATTTTGTGCTGTTCGACGCCGGCGATATTCAATGCCAGGATAAAGATCTGGAGGGCGCACAGAGGGCGTTGGCCGCCAAGCTTGTCACTGTGCTCGAACGCGGGGGGGTTCCACTGCTCTTGGGCGGCGGTCACGAGATCGCCTGGGCGTCCTTTTTAGGCGCGCAGAATTATTTGGCGGCGTCGGCGCAGAACGCGACCTTGGGCATCATCAATTTCGATGCCCACTTTGATTTACGGGCGCCGGCGCCGGCCTCTTCGGGGTCGCCCTTTCGCCAATGCCATGATTTCTGCCGCCGGCAAGGGCGGGACTTTCACTATTTCGTGCTGGGCATCAATCCCAGCGCCAATACCGATGCGCTGTTTAACTACGCGCGCGCGCACGGCGTCAAGTGGCTGCCCGATACCGCCTTGCTCGATGACAAACCCAATGACATCGTCGCCCGCCTCGATGCATTTATTCAACCGCTGGATTATCTTTACCTCACCCTGTGCCTGGACGTGTTTAGCGCCTGCTTTGCTCCCGGTGTCAGCGCGCCGGCAGCGCTGGGTATTCACCCGGCTATGGCCATTAAACTGATCGGCACCATTAAACAATTATGCCGTCGACACCAGGTCGTGCCGTTGCTGTGCGATGTGGCGGAGATGAACCCTCGCTTCGACCGCGACGGGCAGACCGCGCGCCTGGCCGCGCGCCTGATCTACGAGGTGCTCTACTATTAACCCGGCATGCAACACTATCTTCCAGATAAATTTGCATGTCACCCTTCGAAAATCAGCAGCTTTGTGCGAAAACCCTTGATTTTCCAAGGTGGTCCGGCATCCCGGTTTGCATGCGTCTTACGACGCATGACCTCACATCCCTGTGAGGCCATCAACCCGGCATAAATGTATGTCGGGTTGATATAATGAATGTAGTAATCATTTGCCGTTTCCAGGAGCCTGACACGTGAACGCTCTCGCTGATATCAAACAGTCCCTGCTTGCTTTTGCCTACATCGCCGACCTGTCATCCGGGTTGCAAGGCAGCGCCGCTGAGATTGCCAGGCGAACCCAGGTCTCGATACTGCGCGCGCTCGACAATGCCGATCCCATCAAGGGGCAATGGGAGCTGGCATGGGGGCCGGTGGTTTACAAACTGCCGTTCGCCAAACTGGCGGATAATACGATGTACGTGGCGCGGCATCGCGCGCAGAGCACGCGATTTGTTATCGCCATTGCCGGCACCAACGCCAAATCCCTAAGCGATTGGGTGGTGGAAGATTTTTTTGTCGGCAAACAAACGCCGTGGCCTTACGCAAAAACGGCAAATAGCGAGGCGCGGATTTCCGAGGGCACGCATATCGGCTTGACGATTCTTCAACACATGTCGCCACTGCAACACTTTCCCGCCACCGGTCTGACACTGAGCGACTTTTTGCGCCAACAGGCCGCGAGCAGCGCCGATCTCGATATTGTGGTGACCGGCCACAGCCTCGGCGGCGCGCTCGGCGTCGCCGCTGCCCAGTGGCTGCACGACACCCGCGACGACTGGTGCGCGGGCAAGGCCGCATCGCTTCGCCTCTGTCCCTTCGCCGGGCCGACGCCCGGCAACAACGCCTTTGCCGAACTCGTCAACAGCACCTTCCCGGGCGAGGCGCTGCTAGTGATCAACAATCGGCTGGATACCATCCCCAAATCGTGGGAGAGTCAAGCGCTGGCCGAAATTCCGGACCTCTATCTCCCGGACCTGGAACCCGGCCCACTGTTGAGGAAACTCCAGGAAGAGATCGCTGAGGCGGTAAAGCCCTTGCACTACGCCTTTGTCGGCAGCGCGGCGCAACGCGAAATATTGCCCGGCAAAGTGCAGCTCGCCGATGCGCCGAAAGATGAGCCGGATAAGGCCTTTTTGCGACAGGTGGCTTATCAGCATGTGGAAGCTTACCCACAATTGCTCGGCTTGCCGGAATTGTCGGCTCAACTTGACCCCAACAAATCCCATGCGTGAATTTTTTGCCAACGGAATCGTTCAGAGCGTACTGGCCGCCATTATTTTCGCGGCTCTGGTTTGGGGGTTTAAAAAAATGCATTTCTGGCTGGATGAAAGAAAGATCTGTGCTTTTATCAAAAACTCCAAAGCAACCTTTCGAAGCACCGAAGCGATAGTGTCGCACACCAACATGGAAGTGTCGCGGGTTCAGCTGGTGTGCTCCAGAAGTAAGAGAATTCGCAGAAACACCCGGGAGAAAGAGTCGTGGTGTTTGGCGTAGCAGGAACGCCGTCGAAAGGCGGGCCAGCCCTTCAGTCCAAACGCTGAACCCGTCAATATTATGTTGCAGGAGTACTATTAACCCGGCATTCAAATATGTCGGGTTAATGGCGGTGCAGGGACGCACCGCCGCGAGTCGGAGACGCGCGCGAACCGGGATGCCGGACCACCCTAAAAACAAGGAA